>Ga0209107_10002306_pt1 | contig 10595 bp, 6 predicted proteins | sample LakErihyJuly2011_2_FD_187460 | JGI IMG/M metagenome (GOLD analysis project Ga0209107, IMG submission 187460) | Freshwater microbial communities from dead zone in Lake Erie, Canada - CCB hypolimnion July 2011 (SPAdes) (version 2) | ecosystem: Environmental > Aquatic > Freshwater > Lentic >... | reverse complement strand
AAAATTTTTACAAAATTTAATTTTTATTTTTGAATATAATTTTTTTTTAATCAACTTAATTAACTGATATATATATGCAATAAATAAACAATATCATTAATTGGTAGATTCATTATTATTATTATTATTGTTGTTATTTACGTTCTGTCGGATCTCTATGTTTCTTTGTCCCACCTCATTATTTCCCGATTGTAGCAGTATGCCAGCTGTTCTTCCCCTTTCCCTCATGTTATTAATCCTTTCTCTCATTCTTCGGACAATCGGGATGAATAAATTATTGTCTCTTTGTTCTCGATTTTAAATTCTTGATTAATTTAAATTATTTTGAGTTTAATTTTAATTGTAAAAGATATCTGATAGTTCAGGGGTTCTGCGAGTATTGGGGCGAATAGGTTCCTAGTTGGTGTCTGGATCCACCTGGAACATATTTGTTGGAGTAGCTGATCTTCCTGCCTCGTTGGTTGACACCCCTCGGTTCTAAATGATTGGGCGATTCTATAAACCGGTGTTTTATGCGTTGGGTCGGTATGAATGGATCTGGGAGTCTGTTCGACCTATATCTAATCTCACTCTTTATTATTGATTCTAATTTTGAATGATATGAACCGGGGAAGAGGGAGATTGAGGGCTTCTTAATTAAAATTGGTAAGGGGGCGATGATTCTCGTTATGATTGTAACTCTTCATAAGGGATGGGGGACATCACGTAAGGTGTGATTGATTCCGATACATTTAAGCTGGTTCTATTCCTCTGGGGTATGTTGATCTAGCTTAGCCTGGCCAGCTTTATGTATTACTTATCCTTTTCCTAATCGCCAATGATAATGTAATAAAATTTATTGATGTTCGGAAAGGTCAATTCCAGTATGTCGCTGTTCTTGGGCAATGAGATACACTCTAGCATCTAATTTTGCCAATGACATGTTATTATAGATTTCTCGTTTTTAGCTAAATCACATATTTTTTACATAAAATTCTAAATATTTAATTTCCCCTCCTCCGTGCATTCGCGGATTAATTACTCCTGCCTATTGTCAATATCCTTAAGGAAGTCCAAGACCTCCAACGTCCGTTGATTATCTTCTATCTTCTGGAATGGTCTTGCTTTTATTTGAGAGAAGTTCTCTAATATATGTTAAGAAAAATTTTATAATGTTATTTTTTCGTCGCAAAACTAACAAAAAAGCATGTTTTTTATCAACATATTCCTCTATAATGTAGGGGATATATAATACTTCGTTAGCAGAGATCTAGCATATTTCCTCTCTACAATAGGGGCATTTTTTTGAATTCAATTTCAAGCAACTTTCGTGACAAATGTAGCTGTTTTCATGAGCATTAGTTTTACACGCTTTTATGATATTTTATTTTGTTAGTAGGTCATAGAATAGACATTCAGGAGAGAGATGTACCATGCAGTTCAGGACCTCCTTTGGATTAAGCTTTTTAATTTAGGCTTTCTAAGTATTTATTTCGTCATCCTTTTTTATTTCCTCATCGGACAATTTTATCTTTTTTTAGCAGCTATCTTAGTGTAGATCATCCTTGTTGGATCCATAATTTTGTTATGAATCATCTAAATCTGATATTTTTCTTTTTAAATTCATTTGATTACGTAAATATATTTTTTTTTATTTGTGTTTGCAAAAAATTAAAATTTTTTTAATTTTTATTTATTTCCAAATTTTTTCCGGATTTTTATTTAAATTTTTGATTTTATTTATTAAATTTGGAAAACAATTCAATTTTTTAATATAAATTTTTTTTTATAAAAACATTCTTAAAAAGATAATTTTTAGGAAAAAAATTCATATATAAAATTAACTAAAAAATATAAAAATAATATAAATATTTTTTATAGAATTATATACAAAAATTTAAAATTTACATAAAAAAGATATTTAAAAAATATAAAAATTTATTTATATAATAAATAATAAAAATATATAATCAATGATAATTTTTTATATATAATATATCAAAAATTCATTGTAATGATGATAATTCTAATTTCTATGTAAAAGCTTTTTTGGCTACATGAGTGCATTCTTCTTTTAATTTAGATAACTGGAAAAATTAACCCGTAAGTTACATCGTTGCTTATAAAGCGTTACCATTTTTCAAATAGGTATCTTTAACTTTAAGCATTTAAACAACAACAGGTAAAATTCCGCTTACGCATGTATCTAATTTTTACTTGTCTATCAAATGAGCATTGAATTAATATAATGTAATATTGAGTTTGCAATCAGTATTCAATGTTCCAAGTTCCTCATAAATTTACCATACGTCAGCCAATACATTGATATAGTCTCCGACCGTGTAATCCACAACTAACTCTTCAACATTATCTTTCATACTTCGAACAGCTTATCCGCATTTTAACCATTGTTCAATTTCAGCTAAAACTGGCCATACGTCAGCCAATACACTGGTAAAGTTTTTGGCCTCCCCAGTCGCCTCACCCGCAACTAAGACTTCAACATCTTTAACCATATTTAGAACATCTTTTATTACTTTTAGATAGTCGGTTTCTAGTTGTGCTTAGGCTGATACAATTAATACTAATAATAAAACGAAGGAGGTTCTCATAATTTCTGAAATTCGTATTTTATTTAAAAATTTTAGATTAGGTTGATAATAAATTTTATCTAAATAAATAATCTAAAACAAATATCCAAAAAAAAAATAAATAATTAATTATCAAAAATATCTATAATCATAAAAAAAAATATACAATTTATAAAATAAAATTTAATATATTTATTTTATTTGCAAAATAATATTTTTAATATTTATTTTTGAAAGAAAATATATAAATTCATTACTTTAAAAAAAATTTTAATTATTAAAAGTAAATATTACTTCAAAATAAATTTTAAAATTTTTTTGAAGATAAACATAAATTATTATGAATAATAATGAATAGCAATTTGCATTCGAAAGATCCAAAAAAAATGAATCCATGATGGATGTTGAATTAATGAACCTAAGAAACGCCGGCGTATTTTCCAATAATTCAATGTTAGATAATAAAGAAATAGAAATAATGTATGATTATTAAAAATCCCAGAAGGTTAAAGTCTCAACCCAGTTTCTAAAACCCCATCATTTAGAACAAATAAAAGCATTATGTCCAAAATAAAGGTAAAAAAATAATTAAAAATATTTTATAATAGAGTAATTATATTTTTTTTTATTTTTTTTTTATTATTTTTAGAGTTAAAATGTCATAATTTGAAGAACTTAAACGATCTGAGAAAGGTGGATCCATATAAAGATTTATTTACAGAACTTTAGAAGTCAACTTACTATGTGTTCTTTTTATTTTTATTACTTATGATTATGGCTAATAATTGGTCTTTATATTAGTTTCAAATGGAATTAATGGAGTTCTATTCGGATTAATGTAGGTAATAACATAAATATATATTATAAAAGGCCTAGGCTTTATAAATTTTAGCATATGTTAAAGCTGAAAGTGTTCCCCCAGAAGATCGCGAAAATTTCGATAAGGAAACCTTTTGGAAACATAATAAAAAATTATAAACAGGTATTATGATTATTTCGATCTCTTTATCCTTAATATTTGGAAAATTAATGTGGGACGATATTATCCCGAAATAAACGCTTAATATGTTCATATATTACATCGTATTTTTTTTAACAATAAAAATTAGGTCATGCTTTTATGCTGCTATGGTATCTCCGTGTACTATTACTCCACTACGCTAAAGATAACAGTAGCATAAGAAAAACATATAAAAGAAAATGAGAATGCAAAGGATTTTGTTATTCCAGGAATTGATCCAACTTGCTACAAAAATTTTATCAGAGATTATAAAAGACGTTCCGATTGGGTAACCTAATCAATAAAAAGAAGAAATGCGGGAGATCATAACGATATAAGATAAATTAATGACCCTAGCACAAATAATAAATAATTTGAAGTATTTATAATATATATAATCACTAGGTGGAGTAATTTTGCAATCCTATGTTGACAAGAGACAATTTATTTGGTATTTATATGCATTTAGCAGCTAATTTATGTGCTTTATGTGCTGCTTTTTATTTTGAGAATTTGTTTTTATCATTTGAGGAATCTAGTGCTTATTCGAGTATCGCAGCATTTCTATTGTATCCGGGAATTTCATTTATTTCTAAAAGAATATCTGGAAATGTTCTCATAAAATAACTCGAGATGAACAACCATGTGATGAGCATTAATTTTATGGCTTTAGGCTATCGTTTGGCATTTATAAGAATAGATGACAGATTAAGGCTTATCCTATTATTCACTAAGATCATATGGAAACTCGTTAACTACATAGCTCTTCCCCTTTTCCTAGGAGGTATCCTCGAAAAAGTCAAAGCCGCTTTTTATGACGGGGATTCAAAAAAATCAGTAATTTTTTTTTAATTTTAAAAATAAAAGTCAGAGAAAGACAAAGACAAGGAGGAGTACGATAACATAGAGAAAGGAATAAAAGAAGAATTTTGTTGCCGTTTTTTTTTAATGTAAATAAAAGAAATAACATTCGCTAACTCTTTTTTATTAGCTGGTGTTATATTCCATTACATATTGAGTGAAGGTTCGTACCTGGAAAGATAATTCTAAACAAGAAGTTTTGAAGTTTATTGTTTGTTCTTTGGAGTGGATATTATCGCGGAATTCTTAATACTCGCGGTTGTGTTAGTTACGTTACAATATAATGGGTTTTTTGTTTTTTTTTCAACTTTAATAAATCAATTATAATAAAAAATATATCTTGAATTAGGTCTCAAGTAAGATCTTTATGATTCTGTTTTTGCATTCACTTTAGCAATTTATATTTTAGAGAATAATATTGGGATTTGATTCAAATATATTTATTATTTTTATTTTTAATAAAAAATAAAAAAAATTTATATAAATAAATTTATGTATAAAAATATTTTTTTTTCTTTCATTTTATATTTTTAAAATTATAATTTAATTCTATATAATTATAAATTTAAATATTATATATTGGCAATTAATAAAAAATATTATTATGATTGCATATTTTTTGTAATAGCAAATTATTATATAATTAGATAATAATTAATTTGAAAAGAAATTTATTAAAAATATACATATAAATAATTTCATTTTTATTTAAGAATTCCAATCAATCTCAATATTTTAATGAATAATAGGATTATGTCAATGTATAAAATTAATGAAGCAATTATATAATCGTCCATTCCGATATCAAAATATTTATTTCCAATCAGCAGTTATGTATCATAAATTAAATAAACTCCATACATAAACACGCTTAATGTTAAATAAATAATATTAAGTAATTAGTTTTATAAAATTGCAGCAAAAAAAAATAATATTATCAAACTCAATAAACCAGTCCAAAGGATACTGCCTTCCAATGTAAAGTCTTTTTTAGTATTCCAAGAGTACAATGTTATCCCAAGCGACATAAAAAAAGTCATTAACGCACCCAAAATAATCGTATTCTGGGCATCTTTATTTATAAATATCCGACCTTGATCATCGTAAGTCACACAGTAAGAAGCACATATCTAACTTATAAAATAACTGTGGCAAATCGTAAAAATTAGCAAAAGATAATAGTTGATAGGCACAGTTTTTGCAAGATCTACAAAACATATAAGAGAAATCTACACCAATATGGCCAATACTAAAGCTATGATTCCTAAGGAAGGATGCATCATTTACCATTCAGCATAAGAATCAAATTTCACAGTCAAAAAACAGAAGAATAAACTAAGCATTATCTATGATGTTACTATCAGGTATACTTTTCGAATGAAACCGAATCTAGAACTTTTGGACATTCCTTATTTTATCATTGATTTAAAGTCCTGAGACTCTTCATCTTGGTCATATTAATATGTCTCTTGGTACATTTTTTACTGTTTATTTTTAATAATTTATTAAAATTTATAACAAAAAACGATATAAATTTAGGTATATGGCCCTAAATTATTTATTTATACTAAAAAACGGTAAAAATTTAATTATTTAAATATGTTTAAAAAAGAATAAATATTATATAATATCATTTTTGTACACTCTAAGATTTAATTGGACCTTACATAAATTACCATACAGACGAACAACCATCAAAAGAACTTGTTACTATTACTTTACCACACGAATCCATGTATCCTAAACCTTGTTAATTCACATTTATTATTGATTCTTTATCCGAGATAATTTATTTAAGATTATTACTTTATTTGTCATATTATACTTTTATAGGAAGATTTTTATTTTATATTGATTAATTATTTAAAAAAATTTATTTTTATATATCATTAATTGATATGGAGCCATCATATGACGAAGATATCACTCTTAAAATTTCGTCGGAATCAATATCCAAAAAAATACTCCGGCTAATAAAGCTCATTTATCCTCCTATCCTCATATAAATACCTGTTTATATATTCATTATAATAGTCGAGTCATCCTAACATCCGATTGCAAATATAGGAGACTGTTCGTTTTCGAAATTAACAGAATTAATGCCACCAAAATTGCTTTTAAAAATAAAAATCGGTTACAAATTATTTATATCGACGATTCTTAGGTATCCATCGTATGCTGTGTATGCAATTATAAGTGGAGTGTGTTGGTTTGACGGTAGTAAAGAATAACAATAATGGTTGTTTGAAAGAACTAAAATATCGGTTATGGACTATGTTTTTAATTTGTAATAGTTTTAGGGATTTTTATTCTAATTCAGTGAGTATACCCCTACCATTTGAAAATTTTATTCATATTAAATTGATCCTATTTCACAGTAATCGGTTTTTTTTCTTTGGTTTGGAAACTAGGCCGGATTTTTATCGAACTATATACAGTTTTCATAATTATTTATTTATTGTAATAATTAATTATTAACATTTATATTATTTGAAGAATATTACATAATAGTGGAGTCCTGGAATAATGCTATAAATTAATCTTATTGTTATTATATTTTGCAAATTTTTGTCACGCATTATTTTTTCCAACATTCCTGGTCTTAATCGTTCATAATATTATAATTATTAATTAATTTACTGTTCATAAAATCTATTTAATAAATAGAACCATTTTTAAAGCCCAAAAAAATATCATTTTAATTTTTTATTATCGGTTTATTGCAAAAACATAAACAAGATACTTTATTATTATTACTATTATTATTATTTTAACTTATTTAGTGCTCCATTTAACATATAAGTTCTATTTTATTAAATGAAATCTTAAGAATCGCGACTTTGGAAGAAGCTCTTAAGGCTAAATACATTTCACTCTTATCACTATTGATAGGACAGAAATCCGGCTGGGAAAAATGAGGTTTGTCTAACTAAGCCTGAGTATTTATATTAGCCAAGAATTCGGAATGAGAATACAAAATCTATGGGTATTTCTTCATAACCGTAAAAGACTAGGCTTTTGATTCGTTATTAGGATACATTATTAAATATATATTTATATAAAAATTAAATAAATTTTAAACAACAATAAATAATTTTATAAATCAAATAAAACTATTCATCAATAAAAAACTTTAGTGATCATAAACCTCCTTCTACAACATCTCTTTTAATTCAATTCTCATCTCGTTTTATAATTAATAAGCCTTTGAAAAATTATTAAGAAGCTATTAAATATCGGAGTCATCGTATAATGCGATCTTTCCTTTTTTTCCGCCACCTATGTTTACAATTATAACTTTATATGGTTATTTTTTTTATTTTTTTTCTCTCAATAAAAGAGAAGGTGGATTGAAATTCTAGCATTTCATTTTTTAATAATTTTCACCTGTCGGAACATGCTAAATTTTATATTTTTTTTCTTCGTGTATGCTATGTCCATATCTGACCCTTTCGATCGCCTCATTATACCCATTGATTTGATTTACACATATATTTGTTAGAGGTGATTAAGATCGATTTATTTATGGTCTGAATGTGCATTACTAAATATCCTCCTCTTCTTTTTATTCTTTAGCTTATTTTTATAAAATTTCTTTTTTTTTGAACACGTCTATTTAATATAATCTGTTCACAATATTTTCTTTTTGGCATTAATTTTTTTTCAATTTCTGCTTTAAAACAGGTTTAAAAGTACATTATTCCATTTCTTATATTTCTTTCTGAATTTTAATCTCCCTTATCTTTGCTTATAAATTTTTTTGATTTTGGGATGTCCTTTAGTAAAATTATAAATTTTTTTATGAATTATTAAAATTGAAGTCCGAGGCAGAGTTCAGTTATTCTGACGACCGACTCGATTATGAATACTTAAAACTGCTCTTATTCAATTTCTGGAAACTTTAGTTTTGTAATTCCATGTATTCATCTTCATTTATTTAAGCTACACACTCAAATTATTTATTTGATTATAATTTTTTCCAATTTAATATTAATTATTATATATCAGTCTCATCTATATTTTTAGCTCCTTTCATGTTAATTATTTCCTTTATATACTCAGATGTCTCCAATAATGAATATTTATTTTCTAAAACCGCAAGAATTAATTTAATATTCTCAGGGGATGTGTATTATTCGTCAACAGATAATTAAGATAAAATTTTCCATATATTTTCATGAACACTTATTTCCAATACCTTACGTTATTTATCTTACGGACTTATTTAGTCTAAGTCATCAAATTCAAGTACAAATTATTAATTAAATTTCAGGGATTTAAAAATTCCAATATTCACTAAAATTCTGCCTAATTGTGCAAAATTAATTAATTATAAATTTGAAGAATCCACATCTTCTATTAAATCTAAAATTTATTGAGGTATTCTTGGAGATCTCGGTATTTACATAATTAATAATAAGTTAGCTAATAAAATTAAAATATTAAGATTAAAATTTATTAATAAATATTATTATAATTTATATATTGAAATTATCCAATATCAATATTATTTATATTTTAATTTTAATTTATGTTTATTGTTATATTATTCTACGCAATACTTAAAAAAATAGTATTTTATTCTAAATTTAAATATATTAAATAAATAAATATATTTAATTAATTTTAATAAATAATTTTTATTTATAAAATCATAAAATTAACCGCAAAATGATGGACAAAAATTATTGTTCTTACTAACCATCAGAATAAAGCTAATCAAAATTTAAAAGTTTATGTTATAGCACAGAAAGAAAACAAGATAATGAGATATCTCAGAAAACAAATATAAAAAGAAACACAATAGAATACGGACAAATGATAGACTAATATATAAAAAATAAATCAAAAGACAAAGAAAATATAAACTCAAGTCCTCTTCGTAAAATTAAAATATAAGAAAATATATAAAAATCTGTTGAATTTATTGATAAAGACAAAGAACAAATAATTAATTTTTCTTTACTTGAAATGATCTTACAGAATTACGGACTTTTTAAAGGTAAAAATTATGTTTATAAAGGAATCATTAAGACAAATAACTTAAATAACTTTGAAATGGATTTTTAAGAATCATTTTGGTCAATTCTAACTGATATTTCAGACAACCATTAATTTGTTTCTACTTTAGATTTAAAAGCTATTTTGATGATTTTGGAATGTAATTTTCCTTTACAAAAAACAATGACATTATTAAATAATTATATTTCAAACAATCAAAATGATCTAGATTACGATTAATTAAAAATCCTAATTTTTATCGAAAACTTTAAAAAATTAAAGGATAATCATAATCAAATAAACAATCAAAATAATATTTTATAATCAAAAAATTAAATTAAAAATAAAAAAAATGAAAATGTTTTAAACACATTATATAATATATTAGAAGAAAACAAACAAAAATCAACTGAAAAAATCAAAGTAAATTAAATTGACTCACAATAGAGAGCAATTGAATAATGTACATTCAAGCCAAATATCATTAAAAAACACTATTCTTCTCATAAAACTTAGGAACCTTAGGAGGATATTACAACCAGGTTATATAAATATGAATCACGGAAACAAAAGGAAGAAATATGTTTGGTGGCTTAAGAATGAAGGGATTAACTTTTAATTGAAAAATGTACATTCAAGCCAAAAATAAATTAGTCTAAATAAATACGAAGATAAAACACCCCGACTGATGTCAGGGGTTATAATTACGCAGTTGAAAGATAGAGATACGCAACGAACATTAATGAATAAAAAAAGAATAGCATTACACATATTCCGACTGGAGAAAATTATTTAAAAAATAAAAATAAAAAATTTAATCCTCCTTCCTTACTTTAGCGTTAAAAAAAGTAACGTTCAGAGGCTTTTCTGATAATTGAAGTTAATATTGGAGCTGGCAGAAATATTAAAATACCACTTCATGACAATGATAACACATTGTAACTCGTCGAAAATATTTAAAAAATCCATTAAATTTCTGATAATATTAGAAATTAAATTTACTAAATTATTCAATAAGAATTTGATAAAAGAAACAATTATTTATAATTAAATGAAATTGAAGATTTAAATCATTGATTAATATTTTATGTATTTAAAATTTTATATACAATTTTTATTTATTTTTATTTTAAATTATATCAATTTATATTATATTATTTTTT
>Ga0209107_10002305_pt1 | contig 10601 bp, 6 predicted proteins | sample LakErihyJuly2011_2_FD_187460 | JGI IMG/M metagenome (GOLD analysis project Ga0209107, IMG submission 187460) | Freshwater microbial communities from dead zone in Lake Erie, Canada - CCB hypolimnion July 2011 (SPAdes) (version 2) | ecosystem: Environmental > Aquatic > Freshwater > Lentic >... | reverse complement strand
TGCCCCACTTTCCACTCTTTTGCAAACAAAGCATTCATAGCATAACTGGTGTTAAAATCCGAATTTCTTAACACATTGTCACTGCCTTTGTATTTAGCATCAAACAAGCTTAAAGTTGCCATGTAAAAATAGCCTTTGGTGAAAGATTTTTCGAATGTAAACTCCACACCATAATTGTATCCAGTTCCTGTATTTTGCAATGTATCTGGAAAGAATCGACTGAATCCGCTGCCTGTATTAGCCAAACTGAAAGCACTCTTTTTTAATTCTACGGGAATGTTTGATAGCGATTGGTAATAAGTCTCCGCTTTAAAACGTTTGTCTTTTCCAATAGCCAAATCGTAGCCCAATACATAGTGAATGCTATTGGTTAATCCCATACCCAAATTATGCGGCTTGGTGTTGCCCGGCAAAATATAGAAATAAGTGTACGCAGGTTGCATTTGACTGTGAACGCCGAATCCAAAATTAAGTGATTGTTTGCCGTTTAATTGGTAACGCAAACCCAAACGTGGTTGTACATATTGTGCACTGCTGCTGCTGGTGTTTGATGCTTTATCAGAAACCATAAAATACTGCCCAGTCAATCCACCCGAAACCGTTAGTTTTTTTGTTGCCAACCATTTCACTTGCACATAGGGCATCACATTCAATCCTATACCGTCTGAATTCCAACGGGTATACCATTTCCAATAACGTGCAGTGTCTTGTGAATCAAAATTGCGGGCTGAATCACGGAATCGGAAATCGTATTCAGTAATATTTACACCATAACGCAAAGTGGTTCTGCTGCTTATTTTTGTATTCACAAACAGATTTACACCCGTGGTATTGGTTCTAAAATTATAAAACAAATTCCTAACCAATGAGTCTAATGCAAAGGTGTAAATTGTTTTTCCTTTGACAACACTGGTATCGGTATTATGCCTGAAGACCAAGTGATGCACTGCATCCACACTTTGATGGCTTTTTGCTACTGTTGCTTTCAAATAACTTTTACTGTTAAGGTTCCATATAAAACTTGCACCCAAAATACCCATTTTAGAACCGAACAATTGGTCGCGGTCGTCATCACCATACAACTCGCCACTGCTCTGTTTTTGGTCGCTAATCATGATGTTAATTTTACTGGTCCCGCCAATTCCAAAGAATGATAGATTACCTTTTTTACCAATTGGAAAATTCAATTTAAATGAAGCATCTTGATAATTAGGAACGGCATCGGTTCCAATCTTGATGTTTAACTTTTCAAATATTGCAAAGGTTGAATATCGGTAGGTAAATAAAAAAGACGATTTGCTTTTCTTTGAAAAAGGACCTTCAGCCAAAATATCCCAACCTAAGAAACCTACTTGGGTAGAAAATTCATGCTTGCGGTTGTTACCGTTTCTCAATTTCAAGTCGAAAACCCCTGCTGTTGAATTGCCGTATTCAGCTGGAAATGCCCCGGTAAAGAAATCGCTATTGGCTAATATTTTATTGTTGATGATAGACACTGGACCACCCGTTGTTCCGGGTATAGCAAAGTGGTTTGGATTTGGAATGTCAATGCCTTCTAAACGCCACAATACACCTTGTGGACTATTTCCACGCACAACAATGTCATTACGCGAATCGTTGGCGCCTTGAACACCTGCAAAATTACTCGCCATACGCGCAGGATCGCCCCTACTTCCGGCAAAACGATCGGTCTCATCGACGGTAAACAAACGCGCACTCACCAAGGCATTGTCGTTGTTTATTAAAGCCTTTTTTTTACTTTTAACCGCAAAACTCTTGTAGGTGCTCACGGCCTCTGACATATCAATGTTTAAGACCATTTCTTTGGCCGATGAGAGAATAATATTTTGCAGTACGATGTCGTTGTATTTATCGAGGGTAATCAATAAATTATGACGACCAACTGAAACGTCAGCGATGGTATAATCACCACTCGCATTGCTCATAGCAAACAATCCGCTATCCTTTCCAGGGGTCGTGATGGTAATTTTTGCACCTTCAAGCACTTGTCGAGTTTCATGGTCAATCACGCGCCCACGTATAGTTTGCGTTTGTGCCTGAATGAAATACAAACAAAATAAATTAAGCGATAGTAAAATAATTTTCTTCATAGCTAGTGGTACAAATAAATACTTTTTTTGTGAAATAAAAAATATGGGAAGGAAATGCTATGTTTTGGGCGCCTTTCCGTGCCCTATGTCTGCGCTGCGCTCCGGCTTTAAGGCTGCGCCATAAGAGCTACACGTCGGTCATCGGGGCGCGCATTTCGTTAAACGAGTAACCTTGAATCGGTTTCAAAGGTCATTTTATAATTCAGCACCTACGGAGCTGGTTTTTCCTTTAGAATATATTCTATAATAATTTAGCTTCTCCGAAGCAATCATAATGCCGCTCCAATGGAGCTGATTTTTGCCAATAATAGAAATAACGAAGCATTTTCTATTGCCTCGCTCTCCCGATAGCTATCGGGACTCTTGTTTCACCCTGTGGTGTGCATGGAACAAAGTGGAATGCTCTACCACAGGGCTCTTGCTGTTCTAAATATTAGTTATTGGTTAATAATCGAAATAACGAAGCACCATCGACTGCCCTCCTCAACCCTCTTGTTTCACCCTGCTGCGTGTCTGCAATGAAATGAAAGACTCTGCTGCAGGGCTCTTGCTAGAGTTTAAAAAAGCCAATGGCTTTTTTAAACTCTAATCCTTATACGTCTTCGGTACCGCCGGATCCGTAATAACAATATAATCGCCCAAACTTAAATACTGTTTCCAATCAATGTTAGGGAAAGCGGCATCTGATCCACACGAAACCACAAGTGCTATTGCTTTAGGTCTGTATTTTTTTAATTGGGTTACCGCTGCAAAACGCTCGTCGCTGTGGAAACGTCCGTTTACATGCACTACTTTTTGTCCTTTGTTCTGCTTTAAATATTCAGAAATGGAATATGCCATGGTGGCATCCCATAATGATTGGGCTGTTACCAAACTAAATCCTCCCATAGACATCACAGGCATTATTTTCTTTCCAGTGTCAGGCGCAGCAGAATGGCCGCTTAAGCCCATTAGCTTGTCGTAGTATGCTCCTGAAGCTGTATCGTATGGCAGTGGAGCAAAAAACAATTTGGATGCTGCAGGCAAGTCCATTAAAGCTTTCTGACCTTTACGCCCTGCCAAATTGCTGTACCGTCCTGCGGCATTGGCGCACACAATCGGCAATTTATTGGTTTTAGCAAATTCCACCATCGGTTTATAGTCTTTGTAATTGCTCCATACCCTTGCATCTTTTAAAAAATGTTTTTCTCTTATTCCACCTTGCAGATATTCGTCCATCACCGCTTGCACATCTCTTGTGAACATCTCCATCGACAAAGTGGTTTTTGCGCCAAATTTACGGTACATCAACTCATATGTTTTTTGTTCTAAATAATGGGTAACTGAATCGTTGTGTTCTTCTCCAAAAAACAAAACATCTGCATTGGCCATGTCTTCCACAATTTCATTGAGTGTTACTTCTTTTCCTAACTTCACAGAATAAATTCTATAATTGGCCTCGCTTAGTTGGGCATTGAGTTTTCCCATAAAACCAAAGCATAAAATAAGGGCTAAAAAACCAAATGGCGTAAGTAATTGTTTCATTTTCATTCTAAAAATAGTGTGCTCAAATATAGACTTAAAATAAAATTTAATCGGTTTTAAAAAGTTTCTGAAAAATATTTCTAAAGTTTTGCAACATTTTTACATCTTATGGTGTCTAATACAAAAAGAGATCGTGATTTTTCTCGTTTTTGAATCTGTTTATTTTTTTTATAATTATTTTGATTGTGTGTGAGCGTTCCTTTACAAAAGGAACGCTCCTTTTTTATGCGCTTGTTTTTTTCATTTTAAATTCTAGTTTTGTATGGCATCGAAGTCAATTGTCATATAACATGAAACGCAGAGAATTAATTAAAACCATTGGCCTAGCTGGCCTTGTTTTTGGCTTGAAAAAAACAGCCTTTGCCGCACCGAGTAAATCTCGAAAAGGCCCTATTGTTTTGAGTACTTGGTTCAACCAATCGCAAACTGCGAATGTAGCAGCTTGGAATATTTTAGAAAACAAAGGCAAAGCGCTAGATGCCGTTGAAGCTGGTGTTCAAGTGAGTGAAAACGACGTTAACAATTGCTGTGTTGGCTTGGGCGCAAACCCCGACCGCGAAGGCCATGTTACCCTCGATGCCAGCATCATGAACCACAAATTTCAAATCGGCGCAGTTGCTGCTATGGAGCGAATTAAAAGCCCAATACATGTTGCAAGACAAGTAATGGAAAATTCTCCCCATGTGTTTATCGTTGGAAAAGGCGCTCAAGAGTTTGCAGTTTCTCAAGGGGCCAAACTGGAAGAAGAAACCCTTAGCGATCATGCTCAAAAATCATACAACGAATGGCTTAAAAAAAGCGAATACAAACCTCTAATAAACATCGAAAAAAACCATGGACCACAAATGCCTATGGAACTTGAATCGGGCGAATTTAACCACGACACCATAGGCATGATTGCAATGGATGAAGAAGGCAATTTAAGCGGGGCTTGCACCACCAGTGGCATGGCATTTAAAATGCGTGGACGGGTTGGCGACTCTCCTGTTATTGGCGCTGGTTTATACGTTGACAACGAAGTCGGCGCTGCCACTGCAACCGGCCATGGAGAAGAGGTTATTCGTATTTGTGGCAGTTTCTTGGTGGTTGAATTTATGCGCCAAGGATATAGCCCTGAACAAGCATGCAAAAAAGCGGTTGAACGCATACAAAAAGCGACGCCAAGAAACCCTAAAGACATTCAAGTCGGATTTATTGCTATTAACAAAAAAGGCGAATATGGTTCTTATGCCCTTCAAGATGGATTTGATTATGGCGTTACTGAATTAAACAAGAGCACCTACCAAGTAAAATCTAAATTTATTTTATAAAAATGATACAATTGGAAATTGCTTGCAACAGCTATCAGTCGTGCCTTAATGCAGTAAATGCAGGGGCGAACAGAATCGAACTTTTTGAAAACCTGGCAGATGGGGGTTGCACACCCTCGTTTGGAATGCTTAAAAAAACGAGTCAATTAAGTTTGCCCATTTATGTGATGATCCGACCCCGTGGTGGAAATTTTAATTACACAAATGAGGAGATTGATATTATGCTAGAAGACATAGAAGTTTGCAAACAATTTGCTGTTGATGGAATTGTTTTTGGTTGCTTAACCGCGAGTGGTGAAATTGACAAAGCGCTTAGCAAAAAACTCTTAGACGCGTGGAATGGCCCAGCCACTTTCCACCGTGCCATCGACCGAAGCAATAATTACCAAGCAGCAGCGAAGGATATCTGTAATCTAGGATTTGAACGCATACTTAGCAGTGGCGGGGCACTTCATGTGATGGACGGACTTGAAAATTTAAAAAAAATACAAGTTGATTTGGGCATGCATATTCACATAATGCCCGGCGCAGGTGTTTCTGTGAACAATGCCAAAAACATAATTGAGCATACTGGCTGTAAAGAAATCCATGCCACTTGCAAACAAAGCATTCGCTCTATGGAAGGCAGTGCAAACTTAATATTTAACGACAGCGAAACCATTAGCAATTACCATGAAATAAGCGAACTCGTATTCGCTTTAAAAGAATAATTATGTCTATTACAGACATTATTTTTTGGACATTTACATTGCTGTCAATCCTATTGAGACATGAAACTTTTGGTAAGAATTTAAACTTTATAGAAGACTAATCAACGCAACAAATTAAACGTACCTCTTATGGTCCGTTCTTTGCCGTCACAACCTGTGTAGCGCACCAAGAAAACATAGACGTCTTGAGGTGCTAACTGGTTTTTGTTAAGCCCATTCCAATTGATATTTGAGGCCTCGCATTCGTAAATTTGTTCGCCCCAGCGGTTGAAAATTTTTAAGTTGTAGGGAGAAGATAAATTGCTGTATTTATTTTCAGGGAAAAAATCGTTGACCCCATCTTCATTGGGTGTAAACGCATCGGGCATAAACAATTCATTTGGCACTGCATCAGGATTGGACGTAACATTAATGCTGTCTTGTGCAATACAACCAATAGCATTTTTAACCAATACCGTAAACTTACCTTTGTTGTAAGAACGAATGGCTTGGCTGGTTTCTCCCGTATTCCACAAGTATGAATTCATGCCTGAAATGGCATTTAAATCTATAAAGGAAGAAATGCAAATTTGGGTGTCATTGCCTAGGCCTGGATCTAAAACAGGGAATTGAAAAATAGCCATTGAATCGGATTCAATGCATCCATCAACCGACACAATGGTTAATTTGTATTTTCCGGCTGTTTGTGCAACAATGTAATCGAGCGAAGAAGCATCTTGCCATTGGTATGACTTAAAAAATGTTTGGGCTCTAACGGTGCGCAATATGGGTCCGCAATAAAATGTATCCGGACCCAACTCAAGACCCGTTTTTATGAAGGTTAAAGTGGCAGAGTCAAAATGATTGCAGTACTTATTGCTTACCCAAACACTGTATTTCCCTTCAACACCTACTGAAATACTTGCCGAGCTTGCCCCGTTGCTCCATAAATATTTTGATTCTGCTTGGGTACTTAAATCTGTATTTAATGCATTGAGTAGCACACTGGTATTTCTGCAAAACAAAGTGTCACGCAAATCAAACATTGGTGGCGGATATTCAATGAAGTCGATTGTATCTTTTGAAAAACAATTGTTTGTGTTTGAAACTTCCAAAATATATTTACCTGGAGTCGAAATGTATAGGGTATCTGACACGTGCCCATTTCCCCAGTTGTATGTCTTATAATTTGATGGCCCTTGATGGTAAAAGGGTGCAAAATCATCTGCACATATCACCGTATCAGGCCCAAGATCCACTTTACTTAAATCATTTTGAAAAACAACGGAATCGACTGCCACACATGGATCATCAGAAACCTTTAACCAATAAACACCTGCCTTAGAAACATTGATACTTATACCAGTATCGCCTGTATTCCAAAGCTTTTGCTTGTTTTTGAAATTGCTGCTTAATGTTGTTTGAAATGGACCACAATACAAGGTATCATTCGGAAGTATTACATCAAAATTAGGCTTTACAGTAACCTCATTGTAAAACGTATCTGCGCATACACTGGTTCTTGCAACCAAACGCACTGAATAATTGCCTGCACTGTCGTATTTGTATTTAGGTGATTTTACATTGGAAGTATCACTGGCTGTAGAGACTACACCAAAATCCCAAGAAAAACTAGTGCCGCCTTGGCTAAAATTAGAAATATTTAACTCCGTTTCTGAACATACAACCGCAGGGATATAGAAAGCTGAAACAACTTCAAAAACACAAATAATGGCATTGAATTGAACGTCTCGTTTGGTCTCGCCAATTAAAACCCCATTGCGGTATTCCAATACTTTTATACCAATAACAAATTGTCCTGCAACGGTTGGTGTTAAGGTCAACTTACCTGTTTTCCTATTAATTGATAAGGTAGGGTTTCCATCAATTTGATTGTTCGGCGCATATCCATTTGCAGAGGACCATGAAACATTTTTAAAGTTGATCGGGTTGGTGGCTGCATTCCCTGATGGAATTGGAGACGTTGAGCTTGCGCCTGTAAAGGGTGTAAACAATTCATACACCAATGAATCACCATCGGCATCGGTAGCACTATGATCGAAGGTTAAAGGCGCATTAAGACAAATAAAAGTTGGCGGGGTGAATTTAAACTTTGGACTATTGTCTTTACTCACTAAAGCACTACCAGGAATCTTTGTCCAGTATGTTGCACCAGTCGTTCCTGGATTTAGGATATTGGTGGTTGTTGAATTTCTGCAGCACCTCTCAAAGGATACCACATAACCCAGATTGTTGGCAGGCAAACTTAAGTTCATGGTGTAAACGTATTTGTCTACACAGACATTCGGCACATTTTTTATGCATTTATAAGAATTATCAGAAACACGAAATGGACCTGTTCTTGAATTATTTAAGGTATAACTATTATACCGTGTATAGTTGGTGGCATTAACTCTAAAAACATTGAAAAAGGCGGTCTTATCTTGCTCTATGGCATTGGTATTGGTTGACTTGCAATCAACAAACAAGTTCATGGTTATGGTGTAGTTGACATTTCCATTGGAAGTCCCTGTGTAGGTGTACAGCATTTCACCACCTACAATATGTGCCGACTGAGCCTGAAAAGCAATGAATAAAACGCCAATTAGAAGCAACAATTTCTTAGCAGCAAATGAAGTTCCTGTTTGTTTAAAATCAATATGTTTTTGTATTATTTTAATAACGCTCAAATATACTATAATACAAATAAACCAACAGATAGTTTTACAACTAAAAAGTCAATTGGCTTTAAAAAGAACTCTTTGGCTACAACTATTTTTCCAACCAAAGTTGCCTATATTCTGATTTTGGATCATAGGTCTTGGCTTGTTTAACAAGGTTGAAAGCCCTTCCATTACGAGGGTCGTTGCCTGCGCAAGCTGCAAAGGCTCATGATCGAGCAAACGCAAATCGCGTTTAAACCATACAATATTGATTTCTTGTTTTGGCATTTTCTAACCCCTGTAGGCATGTAAATGCAAGAGGTAGAATAAGAAACGCATAAGTGAGGATTTAGTTTAAAAAACTTTAAATTTTAAAAAAGACCGTGCATAAAAAAAGGCTAACATTGCTGCTAGCCTTCATTTATTAAATATAATTCCTACTAAAATTTATCCCAAAACAATTTAGTAGTTAGCTTGTCCCCACCAATGGTGCTAGAAGCTGAACTGTAATTTTTACTGTTTATGGTTTGTTCGTTCACTGGGTAAGTAAACCTTGTTGGTATATCAGCAAGACTTAAACCAGATACTGCTTTTAAAACTGGGAAATCAAGTCTTCTCCATTCAGTCCATGAATCAAATCCGTGGTTGTATAAAGCCAACCATTTTTGATTGCCGATTTTTTCTTTATAAGCAGCGCCCGAACCAGAGCTTGCATAATCTACTGTAGATTGAGCCAAGTAGCTTGCCGCTTCAGCAGCAGAACCGCCCCATTCTAATATTGACTCTGTAACACCTGCAGTGTAGTGGTCGGCAGCAGTGCCTGTAACAGCCCATCCACGCGCCGCGCCTTCAGCCAACATAAACTCAACCTCAGTGTAGCTTATCAATGTGCTGCTAGCATCTGGTGCAGTTATAGTGATCGCTGGCTTAGAATTGTTCTTATAAGAATTACCTGTACCGTTCACACCACCCGTGTAGTTTCCACTAGCATTTTTAGTCATATAAAATGGCAAACGAGGATCATTTAATGAATCCAACATTTGAACCAAAGTTTGAGAAGCGATGAAATCTTTTCTGCCACTTTGAACCAAATCAACCCATATTGGATTGGTGTTTGGAGGAGAGACCAAATAGTTAAAAGTTGCATTGTCTGCTGAGGATGTGAAGGCATCAGCAAAAGCCGCCTCAAATTTGGTTTTAGCAGTAGCACCGTCAGCATCAGCAATACATAATGCCATACGCATTTGCAGAGTTGCAGCAAATTTTACCCATGAGCTGTTGTTTCCACCATAAATTAAATCGCCAGAACTGAAACCAGCCCCACCGGCTTTGAGCGCGGTAACTGCCGCATCTAAGCGTTTGAACAAATCGGTATAAATGGTTTTAGCATCATCGTACACAGGAGAAGGGTTTGAAACGTCTAAGGCCTGAGCATAAGGCACATTGCCAAAGGTATTAACCAATACATGCCAGGTATAAACTTCCATAACCTCAATGGTTGCAATTTGTGAAGCCCTTACACCTTCATCTGTAATTAGAGCGTCCTTTTTAACTGCATCTTTTGCAGCAGCTAAATCCCTTAGCACATCTCTGTACAATACGCCCCAGAAATTTGCAGAAATACCGCGGGTAATTAGATCATAACGGCTTTCATCAAAATAAGTAGTTTGTGTCCATTGTTGGGTCCACAATCTAAAAATATTGGTGTTAACATTCGATGATGTCATCACATCAACGAGATTCTTTTGAGCCGAGCTCACTAAGAATTTTGCTGGCACCTCTGTTGCCAACTTTGGATTGGTATTTAACTCCTCAAATTTTTTACATCCAACTAAGAGGGTTATAGTAAATATTGCGATTAGAATTTTTTTCATATTAATTATTTTTATGACGGATTAGAAATTAAAACGAACGTTAAAGCCATACATTTTTGTATTAGGGTAAGCGCCAGTTTGGTAGCCTTGAATATTACCACTGCTCATTCCATCTTCTGGATCAGAGTAAGGTACATATTTTTTAATGATCCATAAGTTACGGCCAAACAATGAAACGTCAATACCCTTGATGGTTTTAAACTTAGCAAGGTATTTTTGTGGCACTGAATAACCAAAAGTCAACTCACGTAATTTCACATACCCAGCGTTGTAAACGAAATATGAAGGAGCCATCGCATTTCCTAAGAAATAATCGTAGTTCACTCGGATATCATTTTTGCTTCCATCAGGTTTAACACCATCTAAAATAACACCTCCTCCTTCAGCAACATCTAAACGTTTGTCGTTGCCCAAGTCATTTTTACCTACT
>Ga0209107_10002304_pt1 | contig 10601 bp, 7 predicted proteins | sample LakErihyJuly2011_2_FD_187460 | JGI IMG/M metagenome (GOLD analysis project Ga0209107, IMG submission 187460) | Freshwater microbial communities from dead zone in Lake Erie, Canada - CCB hypolimnion July 2011 (SPAdes) (version 2) | ecosystem: Environmental > Aquatic > Freshwater > Lentic >... | reverse complement strand
TGATCTTGATCATGCACTATGATCCCGCCACGACCGACGGCGCGCTGGCGGAACAGCACGCAGAATGGAACCGGCGCCATGTCCCGGCGACGACGCCTCACGCCAACCCGCCCATCCCAACTCGTAAGCTACGCATCGGCTTCATCTCGCCCGACCTCCGCGACCACGTTGTCGGCCGCGCCCTCCTACCCTCGCTCACCCGGCATGACCGCTCCCAGTTCGAGATCTTCTGCTATGCCGGCGCCCATCCGGATGCGTTCGGACAGAAATTCCGCGAACATGCCGACGGCTGGAGAGAAACCACCGGCTGGCCGGCCGACCTGTTCGCCCGCCGCATCCGCGAAGACCAGATCGACATCCTCGTCGATCTTTCCCTCCACACCTCCGACAACCGTCTCGATGTCTTCGCGCTGAAACCGGCCCCGGTTCAGGTCTCGTGGCTCGGCTACCCTGAGAGTTCCGGACTCTCGACGATGGACTACCGGCTCACCGACACGCTCCTGGAACCGCCCGCCGGCAATCAGATCGCGGCCGCTGGCGAAAAGGCCTGCCTGCTTCCTGACTGCTGGACGTGCTACGAGCCACCCTCCGAACATCCTGCAGTCAACGACCTGCCGTCGCGCGACGGACGCCCATTCACGTTCGGTTCGCTCAACAACTCCTGCAAGATCAACGATGAAGTCCTCGGCGCCTGGGCGCGCATCCTGCTCGCCCGACCCGACGCCCGCCTCCTTCTCCTCGCCAAACAAGGCAGCCACCGCCGTCGCTTCACCGAAGCGCTCACGAAGCTCGGGGTCGCCCCGGCGCAGATCTGCTTCGCCGACTACCTGCCCTCCACGCCCGACCTCTCTCAAGGCGCCCTGCTCGCCCGCTACCACGAGATCGACCTCGCGCTCGACACGTTCCCCTACGGAGGCATGACCACCACCCTCGATGCCCTCTGGATGGGCGTGCCGGTCGTCAGCCTCATCGGCCCACGCAATCTCGGCCGCGCCGGTTTGAGCATCCTCAGTAACGTCGGCCTTGCGGAGTTCGCCGTGCCCTCCGTCGATGCGTACGTCGAGACCGCTATCCGCCTCTCCAACGACAAACCCGGCCTGACCGCGCTTCGTGCTAGCCTACGGTCCCGGATGCAGGCTTCGCCATTACTCAATGCGGAGGGATTCACCCGTAAACTCGAGGTCGGACTGCGCGACATGTGGGTTGAATGGTGCGCAGGTCAGCCTAAGGTGGGCTGACCCCCATGCGCCTGCTGCTTTCCCTGCTGCTATCTTTGACCCTTTGCGCGGCTGACGCGCGTAAGCCTAACATCCTCATCATCCTGGCCGATGATCTCGGCTATGGCGACATCCGCGCCTACAATCCGACGCGCGGCAAGATCCCGACACCGCACCTCGACAAGCTCATCGCCGAAGGGATGCGCTTCACGGACGGACACTCCTCCTCAGGCGTCTGCTCGCCTTCTCGCTACGCCCTGCTCACCGGCCGCTACCACTGGCGCACGCGCCTGCAGTCGGGCATCGTCGGCGTCTTCGGCGAACCGCTGATTGCTCCGGACCGGCTGACGGTAGCAAGTCTGGCCAAGCAACACGGTTACCGCACCGCCGCCATCGGCAAATGGCACCTTGGCTGGGATTGGCCGATCCCCGAAGCCGATCGCCCGCTCTTCCGCAACTACAAGGAAGCCGACAAGTCTTCGCCCGAAACCAATCGGGCCACCTGGGCCAAGGTCTTCGACCAGAAGATCTCCGGCGGGCCGACGACCCGGGGCTTCGACTCTTACTTCGGTACCGACGTTCCGAATTGGCCGCCCTATTGCTTCATCGAGAACGACCGCACCATCGGGATTCCGAGCGTACCCCTGCCCGCCGAGTTCTTCCGTAACCACCTAGCCAGCACGCCCGGACCGGCCCTACCTGATTGGAAACTCGAAGCCATCCTACCGGCACTGACCGATCGCGCTTGCACCTTCATCACCAACGCCTCCCGCAAGCCTGAGCCGTTCCTCCTCTATCTTCCCCTGACGACTCCGCACACGCCTCTGTCCGTGAATGAAGAGTGGAAGGGCAAGAGCGGCCTCAATAACGCCGCCGCCGATCTCATCATGGAGACCGACGCGGCCGTCGGCAAAGTGCTCACCGCCCTCGAGGCTAGCGGTGCGGCGAAGGACACACTCGTGCTCTTCACGAGCGATAACGGCTTCGCTGCATACGTCGGCGCCAAGGACCTCGAAAAACAAGGTCACTTCCCCAGCGGCCCACTACGCGACTATAAGACCTCGGTCTATGAGGGCGGCCATCGCGTCGCGTTCGTCGCCCGCTGGCCCGGCCAGGTCGCCGCCGGTTCGACGTGCGATCAGCTCGTCCATCAAGCCGATATCATCGCGACCGTGGGCGACATCCTTCAGGCGAGGCTCCCGGCGAACGCGGCCGAAGACAGCTTCAGCTTCCTGCCTCTGCTCAAAGGCTCATCCACCCCAACGCGCCAGAACGCGATCAGCTGTGCCGCGGCCGGCACGCCCGGCCTTCGCCTAGGTAGTTGGAAGTATATCCCCACCCAGCCGGCCCAACTCTACGACCTCAGCAGCGATCTCGGCGAGACGAAGAACCTAGCCGCCGCGATGCCGGACAAAGTCGCCGAGATGAAAGCCTTGCTGGAGAAACTCATCCGGGATGGACGCTCCACCCTCGGCGAAGCGCAGAAGAACGATGTCGAAGTCGTCCGCTTCCCCAAGGCTGGTGCTCCCAAAGCCAAGGCTAACAAGAAGGCCAAGTAAGCCCCCCGCCCCAAGTCCTATTTCAGCCATGCGCCCGCTACTCTCTCTATTCATGATCGGCCTTTCGGCCCTTGCTGCCGATCCGACTCACTACGCGCTGCCCGCCGTCACTGCTGAGGCCAAGCTGCCCGGCGAAGGCGCTCTTCGCCGCTACGACGGCTATGTGAAGCGCTGGAATACCGTCCGCCCGCAGTGGGCCGCCGACGTCGCCAAGGACCAAGGCGCGGTGGTCTTCTTCGGCGATTCGATCACCCAAGGCTGGGGTACGGACTTCAAGAAAGCCTTCGAAGGCATGAAACTCGCCAATCGCGGCATCGGCGGAGACACCACCCGCGGCATGCTGCTCCGCCTGCAGGAAGACGTACTCTCGCTGAAGCCGAAGGCCGTCGTGCTACTGATGGGCACCAATGACATCGAAGTCGAGATTCCCGTCGAAGCAACCGGCCGTAACTTCCAGAAGATCGTCGCCGCCCTCAAAGCCCACGACCCGAAGATGCCCGTCATCGTATGCCGCATCTTCCCGAGCTCGGCCACAAAGAAGCGCCCGAAGGAAACCATCCTCGCTGTCAACGAGCTATTCGCGGCCGCGGTGAAGGGCGACCCGCAGTTCACGGTGCTCGACACCTATGCCCTATTCGCGAACGCCGAAGGCGACGCCCTCCCCTCCCTCTTCCCCGACCTGCTTCACCTCAACGCCGCCGGCTACGCCAAGTGGGCCTCGGCGCTGCGTCCGGTGTTCGCCACGCTCGGTTATCTCGACACCCAGGCCGATGAGTTCAAGCCGGACGCAGGCTTCGTGAGCCTCTTCAACGGCAAGGACCTGACCGGATGGGGCTACCGCGCCACGCCTCCCCGTAAAGGTGCGCCCAAGCCCGGCGCCCCACTGTTCGTGGAAGTGAAGGCTGACCAATCTTTCGACGGAAAGACTGAGAGCCCTGACGGACGCTACCGCGCCATCAACGGACGCCTCGTGATCACCACTCCCGCCGAAGGCCGCCGCATCCAGGCGCTCTGGACCACCCGTGAATTCCCCGAGGACTTCGAACTACGCCTCGAATTCCGCGCCACACCCAACGCCGACAGCGGCGTCTACCTGCGCAAGCCGCAGCTCCAGTGCCGCGACTTCCTCGTCGCCGGCCCTTACAAAGACCTCAAGCAATACAAGGCGCAGGACTGGAACGAACTCATCGTCGTCGTGAAGGGCGGCGTCGCGCACGCCACCTGCAACGGTGAACTCCTGGAAGCCACCCTCAAACTGCCCGAGACCGGTCCGATCGGACTCGAAGGCGACCGAGGTCAGATGGAATACCGACGCGTCCGCATCAAGACGCTCACCAAGTAAAAGCCCTCAGCCAAAGGGGTGCTCTCCGTTACACGCTCGCCTGCTGAGCGGGTTTCCGACTGACTGCGGCGGATAGTCGCTCAGCACCCACCAACCAAGAAGCCCGCTTTCAAATAACCACCTTATCATGAAGCTCACTTTTATTTTCCTCACCACCCTGCTGCTCGCGCCGACGGCCGCGCTCCAGGCTGCCGAAGGACCCGCCCCGAAGCCGAACATCATCTTCATCCTGACGGACGACCAGGGCTACGGTGACCTAGGGCGGCACGGACATCCGCTGCTCAAGACGCCGAATCTCGACGCTTTGCACGACCAGAGCGTGCGGTTCGAACAATTCTACGTGAGTCCGTCCTGCTCGCCGACGCGCGCGGCGCTCCTGACGGGCATGCACGAATTCCGCAACGGCGTCACGCACACCACCCTGCCGAGAGAACATCTGAACAAGGATGCCGTCCTTCTGCCGCAGATCCTACGGTCCACCGGCTATCGTACGGGTTTCGTCGGCAAATGGCACCTCGGCGGAGAGGGAGCGTATGCGCCGGATAAGCGAGGTTTCGACTGGTGCTCCACCAACGTCGGCGGCCCGAACGTCCACTTCGATCCGGCCATCGTCCGCAACGGCAAGCGCGCGCCTCGAAAGGGTTACCGGGAGGACATCTTCTTCGACGAAGCCATGGCGTTCATGGATGAATCCAAGGGCACTCCGTTCTTCTGCTATCTGGCCACCTATTCCCCCCACGCGCCCCTGGCCGCCCCCGAAGAATTCGAGGCCCCCTTCCGCGGCAAGGTGGACAAAGAAGAGGCCGCCTATCTCGGCATGGTCGCCAACCTCGACTACAACCTCGGACGACTGATGCAGCATCTCCGGGAGCGTAAATTGGAGGACAACACGATCCTCATCTTCATGAACGATAACGGCCAGACGCATGGTCTGGATGTCTTCAACGCTGGAATGAGAGGCAGCAAATGCACCATCTGGCAGGGCGGCTCACGGGCGATTTCCTTCTGGAAGTGGGCGGGTAAGTGGGCGCCGCACAAGGTCGGCAATCTGACGGCTCATCTCGACGTGCTGCCGACGCTCTGCGACCTCGCCGGCGCGACCATCCCGCCCCAGCTCAGTGCGAAAATCGAAGGCTTCACGCTCCGACCACTACTCGAATCCACGCAGCCGATACAGTGGAACGATGATCGTTTGCTGTTCCATCACGTCGGCCGCTGGCCCAGCGGCCTGGCGGCCGCGCACAAGCATGCGATGGCCTCCGTGCAGACGGGCGATCTCCTACTCGTGCGCAGTCGCCCGTGTGATGACCCTGCCTGCAAAACCTACTCGAGCCAGTGCACTACCCTGCGCTCCGTCGAAGCGGGCGCCACCGCGGCAACTTACACCAAAGCCGACGCTCAATTCCACTGGGGCGTCACGCCGCCCGGTCGGTGGTCTTTGTTCAACCTGAAGAATGACCCGACTTGCCAGAAAGATCTCGCCGCGGAGAAGCCTGAACTAGCATCTAAACTCGCCACGTCTTACGACCAATGGTGGGACTCGCTCTACCCCACGATGATCCGACTCGGCGGCGACCAGGGTGTGCCCGAGCCGCTCAGCAAGGGCCGAGTCAAAAAACAGAAGTAAGCCTTCGGACCAGACCATGAGACCTATCCTCGCCCTCCTTTCGACCCTGCTGCTCGCCCCGCTGGTCGCCTTGCCTGCGGCTGACGCGCCGAAGAAGTCCGCTCAACCCAACATCGTCTTCATCTATGCCGATGACTGGGGCTGGGGTGACCTGTCCTGTCACGGCAACACGTGGCTGAAGACCCCACGACTCGATAAGTTGGCCAGCGAGGGTATCGACTTTCAGCAGTTCAACGTCCTGAGCCCGGTGTGTTCACCCAGTCGCGCGGCGGCCATGACGGGACGTTTCCCTGGTCGCTTCGGCATCAACACGGTTTTCGGAGTCAGCAAGCCGCCGGAGATGCCGGACTGGCTGGATCCGCGGGCGCCGACGACCCCCCGCTTGCTCAAGACTGCCGGGTATCGCACCGGACACTTCGGCAAGTGGCATCTGGGGGAAGGCAAGCCGACCATGGCGGACTACGGCATTGACGACTCCGCCGTCTATCACGGACCGGGGCCGAAAGTCGGACCTTACGGAAACGACATCCCGAATCAGGCGGTGAAGTTCATTGAGGCGAATAAAGACCGTCCTTTTTACGTCAACGTGTGGCTCCACGAAAGTCACTTGGCCCACAGCCCGTCGACCGAGGCAATGGCCAGGTGGAAGCATCTCAATCCCCGCCAACAGGTTTATGCGGCTGTGATCACCGACGGTGACAATAAAGTCGGGCTCATCCTCGATGCACTGGAGCGGTGCGGTATCGCGCAGAATACCTTGGTGGTCTTTTCCAGCGATAATGGCCCGGCGAAATCCAGGGCAAACGATATCGGCGTAACGGGAAAATATCGCAGTCACTACAACGTCGGTGAAACCGGCGGCTTGCGGGGCCAGAAAACCAGCCTCTTTGAAGGCGGCGTGCGGGTGCCGTTCATCGTGCGGTGGCCGGGCCGAGCGCCGGCTGGCCTGAAAAATGACGCCACCGTGCTGACGGCGGTGGACCTTCTCCCGACCTTCTGCGCCATCGCCGGAATCAACCCGCCGGAAGCAATCGACGGCGAGAACCTGCTGCCGGCCCTCAAGGGCGAAGTGGCTCGGCGCACGCGGCCCATCTTCTGGCGCATCAGCGGGAACCGGAGAGAAGCCGACTACTGGCCTGACTTAGCGGTGCGCGACGGAGACTGGAAACTGTTCACCACCTTCGACGGAAAGCGCTCCGAACTCTACGAGCTGCCGTCAAACCGTGCTGAAGATGTGACCAAGAATCAGGCCAAGGAACACCCGCAGATCGTCGCCCGCCTGACCCAGCTCGCGCTGGAGTGGAACGCCACACTGCCCACCAAGGCGGACCCCGCCTGTTCGGCGGAACCGCGATAAGCCCGGCGTAAAGAAAAGCAGGCTGGAGCGGTGTGTCGTCCAGTGATTGACTGCGGTCGATGCTCGATTGGATTCATAGCCAGACCCTGCTGCCCGCCGACGGCTGGATTCTGCTGCTCGCGCTCTTCGGGGCGATGTGCATCGGGCTTTCGAAATCTGGCCTCGCGGGAACGGCCACGCTCAACGTGGTCATCATGGCCAAGATCTTCGACGCCAAGCCCTCCGTGGGTATCGTGCTGCCGATGCTCATCGTGGCCGACCTGATGGGCTACCTGATCAACCGCAAGGGCGGGAGCTGGAAGCAGATCGTCCCGATGATCCCCGCCGCGGTCGTCGGCGTCATCGCCGGCTGGCTCTTGCTCGATCGAGTCGACAACGGCTCCGCCCGCATCGTCATCGGGATACTCATCCTCGCTCTCCTCGCCTTCAACGTCGTCCTCAATCGCCGCCGGGAGCAGCTCCTCGCCCTCACCCGCGACCGTACCTTCACTTGGGGCATGGGCGGCATCGCTGGCATCTCGACGATGCTCGCTAACGCCGCCGGGCCGGTGATGACGGTGTACCTGCTTGCCCAGCGCTTAGAGAAAAAAGAGCACCTCGGGGTCTTCTGCCGCTTCTTCCTCTTCGTCAATCTCTTCAAGCTGCCCTTCAGCGGCAGCCTTGGCCTCGTTACCGGACCGTCACTGATGACCAATATTATCCTACTCCCCGGGGTCATCGCGGGCATCGTGCTCGGCTGGCTGATCTTGAAACGTATGCCGCAGAACGCCTTTGAATCCGTGCTAGCCTGGCTCACGGCCTTCGCGGCGGTCTGGCTGATCGTCGGCTGACCGCTTGACTCCGCTCGGCGGCAGCTTGGAAATAGGGGTCTTATGAAGACCCCTGCCCTCGCCCTTCTCGCCGGCTTCGCCCTCGTCGGCTGCCAGACCCAAGAAACCGCCGCCCCGGCCAAGGCCGCCGCACCCGTGGCCGCTCCGGCCATGGTCGTACCCGTCCAGCGCAACCTCGCCGTGGGCGCCACGCCCGAGAGCGTCACCAAGGGTTTCGGTGGAAAATATTTCGTGACCCTCATGGGCACCTCGCGCAAGGCGGGCGACGGTGACGGCAAGATCGTCAAGGTCGACGGCGATAAGGTGACGGTGCTCACCGAAGGACTCGATGACCCGAAGGGCATCGTCTACGTCGGCAAACAGCTCATTACGGCCGATTTCGACAAGGTCTGGTCCATCGATGCCAAGGGCAAGAAGACCCTCCTCGCTGGCCCGGCCGCCTTCCCCACCCCGCCCACCTTCCTGAACGACGTCGTCGTCTCGCCGGATAAGAAGAGCGTACTGATCACCGACATGGGTGCAGTCACCAAGATGCGCGGCGCCGACGGCAAGCTCTTCGCCATCGATAGCCCTGAGCACAAGGCCATCCCGGTCGTTGCCCGCGTCTTCCAGGTCACCCTCGAAGGCAAGGTCACCGAAGTCATCGCTCCGACCGCCAAGATGCTCAACCCGAACGGCATCGACGTCATGGCCAACGGCCGTATCCGCATCGCCGAGTTCTTCACCGGCGACGTGCTCGAATACAATAAGGGAAAGTGGAAGACCATCGCCAAGGGCCACCGCTCCGGTGACGGCATCGTCCATGATTCCAAGGGCCGCTTCTACATCTCCGAAGTCATGACCGGCCGCGTCACCCGCTACGAAGCCGATGGCTCCGCCCCCAAGGAACTCGGCCAGGGCCTCAAGGCCGCCGCCGACCACTGCCTCGACGAGAAAGCTGGTGTACTCATCGTCCCGGACAGCAAGGCCGGCGAGCTGGTCTTCCTCGCACTCTAAGGCGGCCCAAGGCCTTTAAAGAACAAGGGACAGGGCTTGCCCTGTCCCTTTCTTCGTCTTTGCACTTTTGCACCAAAGCACCGTATCCTCCCTTCACCCCCATGAAGTCCCTACTCTCCCTCCTTGCCCTCACCCTCGCCCTGCCCGTCTTCGCCCAGGACGGCTTTACGCCGCTCTTCAACGGTAAGGACCTCGCCGGCTGGGATGGCGAACCAGGCCTCTGGAAAGTCGAAGACGGCGTGATCGTCGGCACGAGCGAAGTCGGTAAGCCGAAGACGAACTCGTTCCTGATCTGGAACGGCAAGGCGAAGGACTTTGAGGTCCGCGCGACGGTCAAGGTCATCGGCGACAACAACTCGGGCGTGCAATACCGCAGCCGCCGCCTCCCCGAAGTCACGCCGTGGACGATCCTCGGCTATCAGTGCGACGTGCATCCGACCGACGTCCATACAGCGATGACTTACGAAGAACGCGGCCGTGGCATCTTCGGTTACAACGGCGTAGATGTGGTGATGGACCCGACCGGCCAACGCTGGCAGGTCGGCGAACGCCCGCGCGTGCAGGCGGACATCTCCCAGTACAACGAGTTCACGGTCATCGCCCGCGGCAATCGCCTCGAGCACAAGGTCAACGGCCAGACGACCTCGGTCTTCATCGACCACGACGAGAAAGGCCGCGCCCTCGAAGGCCTCATCGCCATCCAGCTGCACGCCGGCAACCCGCATAAGACTTTCGTGAAGCAGGTACTGCTTAAAGTGCTCGAAGACGGCCCTGTCCTCGCCTTCGACCAGGCCAACCTCCCCGCCGGCGCCAAGAAGATCGATAAGCCCAAGGTCGTCAGCGCCCAGGGCAAAAACCCGCCCGCCAAGAAGGCCCCGGCCAAGAAGTAAGGTAATGCGCGCTTTCTTTCTTCTGCTCTCGGCCTGCTTCGCCGCGCAGCTCGAGGCGGCGCGGCCGAACATCCTGCACATCCACGCCGATGACCACCGGGCCGACGGCCTGGGCGCGCTCGGCGCGCCGGGACTCCTCACCCCTAACCTCGATGCCCTTGTCGCCCGAGGGACCACCTTCACCCGGGCCTACACCCAAGGCTCCATGATCGGCGCGGTCTGCACGCCCAGCCGCACGATGATGCTGACCGGCCGGTCCTGGCAACGCATCCCGGGAGCCAAGGATGCCCACCCCGAGGCTACGAAACCGCAGACCTTCCTGCCCAGCGTGCTGGCCGCCGCTGGCTATCGTACCTGGCATATGGGTAAGGGTGGCAACGCGTTCACCGAAGGGCTGAAGACGTTCCAGACGAGCATCCTCGACGACGCCAAAACGGCGACCGACCCTGCCACCGACCGCGCCCACGCCAGCCTTCGCCTCGCCGACCGCACGATTGGCTTCCTCAAGGAGCATGCCGCCCGCAAAGACGGCGCGCCCTTCTATGCCTACCTGGCTCCACCCGTGCCGCATGACCCGCGCTCGGCCGAACCGCGCTTCCACGCAATGTATGACCCGGCGAAGATGACGCTCTCGCCCGCCTTCCGGCCCGTCCATCCGTGGGACAACGGCGAGATGGCCGTCCGCGACGAACGCCTCGCCCCTTGGCCGCGGACGCCGGAGGACACGCGCCGGCAGACCGCCGACTACTATGCTTGCGTCACCGGACTCGACCATCACGTCGG
>Ga0209107_10002303_pt1 | contig 10601 bp, 10 predicted proteins | sample LakErihyJuly2011_2_FD_187460 | JGI IMG/M metagenome (GOLD analysis project Ga0209107, IMG submission 187460) | Freshwater microbial communities from dead zone in Lake Erie, Canada - CCB hypolimnion July 2011 (SPAdes) (version 2) | ecosystem: Environmental > Aquatic > Freshwater > Lentic >... | reverse complement strand
TAAAACTAGTTTTTCAGTAGCGCCTTGGCCTAATTCAATAGAAGAAGAATGGTTAATAACTGTTTTTTCGCAATTAATGTTTGCGTTTTCACAATTAATGTTTGCATCTTTGCAATTAATCTCTGTGTTATCAGTACTATTAATTATAAGTTTAGCAGAATGTGTAAATGTAATGTTACCGTCGTTTAACATAACTATAGAATCACCATTTGCATTAATAATCTCAACTGAGTTATCTGGTTTTATGTTAACTTTAGTCGGGCCAGTAGTTGTAGTATAATCCATAACTAAACCCTTTTCCTCAGTAAAGAATACTTTAATGCTTTCACCTTCTCTTTCATTTGTTATTTCCTTATTATTTCCACCAGTTAAACCAAATGCAGTATCATAAATAAGTATATGAGAATTTTGGTAAGATGCTTGTATTTCTGCTTTTAGTTCATCAGATGGGTAAACACTTTCATGATAAACTGGAGAATAATAATTTCCGCCATCAAAGGTTATTCTTAGAATTGTTCCTAGCTTAGGAATAGAAAAAGTACCGCTTCCACTATTACTTCCGCCAGAAGAACTTACTGAAGGTCTAGCCCAAGGTAAAACTTCTTTAGATAGTATAAAATCACTGGTTTGATCTGCAGGATCAACTCTTTGATCCATTTTACCATAAACCCTAACTTTACAGCGGCCTTCGAATAATTCATCTATATTATCTTCAACTATTCCTATCCACTCAGTGCCTACTAAATTATCAGATCTTAATTCTCTTGTTGTTAATCTTCCCATTATTCAAATATATTAATAGATTCAAAAGACAAAAAGTTCGGTCCTGTCGCACCTATAGGACCTGATGGGCCTATGCCAAATATATTAGTTGAATTTAATGTTTCAGCACTATCATCTCCTTGTCCAACAAATATATTTTCTGTTTGTAATGAACTTGAGAATACTGGTGTTATGTTACCTAACGATGGCCCTGGTGCACCTGATCCAAATATATTAGTTGAATTCAATATTACACTAGGACCATCCACTTCTCCAATAAATATGTTTTCTGTTGGTAATGAACTTGAGAATACTGGCGGACTATCAAAAACGTCATCACCTAAAGATGGTCCTTTTTGACCTCTTGCTCCAAATAAATTTCCTATTTGAGTTCCTGCACCTTCAATCGCAGAAGAAAGTATACCTGGATTTTGCAGAGCGCTAAAGACTTGATTTCTTATACCAAAGACATTACCTAAAAGAAGACCTTGTACTCTAGCAGTAGCTGCCTGTCTCAATCTTTCTATAGAGGAGTTTGCAGCATTTTGTGCAGCGTTAGTTGTAGCATCTTTTACTGCTCCACTAAGACTACCATTAGATTGAGTTTTCTTTCCATCTGCTAAGCTCTGATCATAACCAGAAAAGATAGATTCCATTTCAATTCTTTTATAACCCCATTTCATTGAAGTTGAAGCCATTTCAGAACCTCCTGCATTAGTTACTTTTTCAAATATCTTACCACTTTCATTAATGTTCCAAGTACAGTCGCAAAACTTAAATGTTATTCTTGATGTATTTTCATTTAAAAAACGATCAACGTCAGTTTGTGATAACGCGCTTCCATCCCTACCAGAGTTAATTTTATCTAGCCATGAAATAGAAGACTTAAAATTTCTTATTTCATATACATCTATATAAACATCAAAAAATGACAGGTTCTTTGGTAAAACAAATCTATTATAAGAATTATCAAGTACAGCCGATCTATATAAACTAAATAATGCACTTATCTTAAGATCAATGGCCTCAAGACATCCTATAACAATACCTTCATCATCTTTAGTTCCATTATAAGGATCTAGCATATTACTAGAGTTTGACCATGCATCTTGTAAACCTTCAATAGTCTGCCAATAATATGGACGAAATGCGTTCACTTCCCTCAACCCTTGTATAAATGACATAAGGTATGATGCTCTTGTTGGCTCTCCTACCTTTTTTAAATAGCCTACTGCAGATTCACCTTTTATTTCAGCCTTTTCAGCAACTGATGCTCCTGGTTGTTGTTGTGTTAAACCTAATGCTCCACCTAATTCACTTACTAATGTACTTTCGCTAGGAGGTGCCTGAGGCTCTCCATTAGTAGCGCCATTAAAAAGAGGACTTAATATATCAAATCTTAATGAAAATCCTAAATAAGTTGGATCGTCTAATGTAGTAACACCATTTCCACCTCCGCTAACAGATGTCTGTGCAGTAACAAACCTTTTAATTATTTCCGTATTGCTAGAAGTTCTTTTTCTAAACGGATTAATAGCAGGATCATTAATAGGATTATACGGTTCTGAAATTGGCATTATTAACCTTTTTTTATATATATTTTAAGTAGTTGCAACCACTTCTCTTCTTCTTAAATGAATTCTTTGTCTTAAGCCACCTGGCTTAGTTAAAAAATACTCCATTCCTGTAATTACATAAAACCCAGTTAAGTATTCATTTAGAACCCCATTCTCTGATGATTTATCATTTCCTGCATCATCAGTAGTAGGCTGTCTTTTATTTGCCCCTTCAGGTACAGTTGTATCAAGAGTTGACGCCATTAATACACCCTTTACATTTGAAGAAAATTCTAAAATTTGACAATATATTCTTGAATATCTAGAAATTGCAGGATTAACTGTATCTAATTCTAACACCATTCCAAATTTTTCTATCTCTGCGGTATTTTGAAAATTAAGAATAGCGCTATAATAAAAATTAGGGTGTACACTGTCTCCTTGTGTTCCTAGATATTTATATTTAATTTGTTCGTTTCTAGGCCCTTCTATAGTACCATCAGCTAGCACCCTACCTTTTGTTGCTGGTACCATACCAGGAGTATCGTCGGTAAGAGGATCAATAAACTCGCTTATAAATTTTTTTGATTCAATATCCCAATATTGTGTATACCTTTTATACCCATTATCTTTACTTACTTGCCCGCTCCTGTTAACTTGTTGATACTTTGATATGTATCTAGCAGTTCCTTGCATTTGTATCATATTACTTAACAGATTAGGAAAGTCATATTCGCTTTCTTTAGTTGATCCTGCACCCATAGTATCTCCTGCATTCTGTGTAAACATTGTTGATGCTTCTAAATCATTTGCTTGATCAAAAAGTCTATTAATTTCAACAAGTGTTAAGTTATAGTATTGATCAATATAAGAAGTAAAAAATGATACATCATCAAGATATGTATTTGCTGATATATCCCTTATGAATTTTTCAGAAGTATCATAAGGATTAGTCCATACCTGTTTATCTGAAGTATCTTCAACATTTGATGCAAATCCTAATTTTAATCTCTCTGCTATATTAATTAAAGCATTCCAACTAGTATTATCTTCATACTCAACTTTTTCTGTAAAAAGATTAGGAATGTTCATACGACCTTCAACTAGCAATTCGCTTGACGTACTAGTAGAACCGCCGCCGCCTAATGGCTTAATGTCTTCTATTGTAAAATCTATTCTTATTGGTTTAAATGTAGTTTCTTCGCCAGCAGATCTTATATAGAGCTGAATGATATCGCCATCTGTTGGGTAATGTCTAGCTGTAAATAATCCGTCCCTATCAAAAAATGAAAATCTACAAGTAGGATAAAACTCTGTACAGTCAAGAGTAAAAAAGTTTAGTCGGTCTGCTTGTATATCATATTGGTTTATTCTAAGTACAGGTATCATTGTACTAAACTTAGATAGTGGTTCTTTCGTTGCAGCTCCATCAGAGTTATCTGTACCACTTTCAACATCAGGTATGGCTAGCTCATCTAATACAATAGTAGGCTTTAGTACAGACAATATGTTTCTTTCAACAGCTGTCATTATTTATTTGGTATGATTTGATTACTATTAATAAATGTACTTCTTGATGGTAAATTTGCACCTAGCTTAATTTGACCATCTTCAAAAATCTTTGCAACTTCATCAGGCTGTAACATATTAGGCGGTAATGGTGTTTTTACACCTGCGGCTTTTTCTTGTGCCTTTTTAGCAAGTCTTTGTATTCTTGATTGATCTTTTTCACTTTGTCTTCCTGTATCAATATATGCTAACTGAGGATTAGTTGGTCTAGAAGCAGTACTAGGTCTTTTATAGACAAGATCAGGTCTAGTTAAACTAGGAATAAATAACACCGTACCTTCTTTAAGACTAAATGGATTAAATATATTATTTACTATACAAATTGCATCAATATATTCACTTGTTCCAAAATATATTTCAGATATTTTATCAACGCGTCCTGCTTGATCAGGCATTACATAATGTAATGCTCTTACACCTAAATCTGCATCATAAATAAAAGAAGGTGCAGTTAAATCTAAATAACCTTCACCGGTATTTTCATCTATTAATGTATTCTTTAAAGATAATGATTTTATGTTCATATTTAGATTTTTTTTATGAATCAATTATCATAGATACTAAATTTTCTACGTATACACCATCCGCATCAGAAAATATACTAGCTTTTGATCTAGTTGTAGCTTTACTTCCATTTATATTTTGTATCTTTGAATTATCAAAACCACTAGCAGCAGCGTTATTATCAGATTGGGTTGCTTGTAAATTCTTGCTTCCTGCTTTAATTGATCCATAAGTAGCAACATCAGTGCCTCTTAAGTTAAGAACATCTTTAGTATTAGCAACTGACGCATATATTCGACCTCGCCCAGCATTAAACATATTTTCTATATCGCCTTTATCTCTTGGCTTTCCATGCTTAAGATCAACTTCAAATTTAACTTCCATTGGAAAATCGTCATATCCTAAACCTTGACCTAGTGTCATAGTTGAATTATCGCAATACATATTTCCCATCATTACAATTGGATTAAGAGGATTGCCAACAGTTATATGCCAATCACCAGTAGGTTCACCACTAATAAAGGCCTTTGTTGCAGTAGTTCCACCAACTGCACCAACATTTTCGCTAAGAAATCCGCCTAACATATTTCCTAAAAGAGTTTTTCCAACCTTTAAAATACCTTCTATACCATTTTCCAGATTAAATTCACCATTTCCACCACCAAACACATTCTTAAACCCACCTTCTACATCCTCTACTACACTTCCAATATATCCAGCAAAATCGCCATTTCTTAGTTTACTAATATCACCAAATTGACTTGCAACATATCCAGCACTACCATAATATCTGTGGCCTCCACCAAAAAACTGCCCATTATTAGTTGACATAGTTAACATATTACTAATAATATCAATCATTGCTATTTTAGGATTAACATAGTTTAATGATTTAAGCTCATATTCAAAATTAAGTTTAATATCATTTGAAAAGTTAATACCTCTATCCCTAACGGTAGTTTCGTTAACAACATTTACAGGTCCTATTACAAAATTAGCATATGTAGTACCAAACCTATCAGTACCATCTGCATACTGCTGTCTTCTAAATTTAGTGCCTGAACTAATGCCTTTAGCTGCGTCAGCAGCAGCTCTACCTATATTGCCCATCTTATTATAGAAAGGTTGTTGTGTATACCCGCCGTCTTGACTCGCTACACTTTCCATCTCAGATTCAATCTTCTTAAAAGTTAAGCCATAAGAAAATTTAAGGATATCATCTAATTTATTTCCTGCAGTCTCTCCCATATAAGTAACAGCAGTTACGCCTGCTACATGAGTCCCATCAACAGCGTCAGTTGAGGTTGGCGCTCCACCACCTGATCTCTCTCCTGGAGTATGAGATAAATCAAAAATATTATCAGTTACAGGTGTTGGAAATCTTCTTAGTGTAATTAAATGATTAACTGGTATTTGTTTGTAATATTTAAGATATAGAAAATCCTGTGCTTTATATCCTATTTTAGGATAATTTGTATCAAAAAATTCAATTAGTTTTGATATTGAAACATTGTGAGCATCATAACCACCCATTAAAAGATTTTCTCCAGTATCTTTAAAATAGTTAAAAGGCAAATCACCAACTACTCCACCGTACATTCCTCTAAAATTAAATAAAGCATACTCATTAAAAATAGATCTAGGTATTTCAGATCCCATACCTTTTGCTACGGTATATGCATCACCAACAGCCCTTAATCCATAAAAATTTGCAGTAACTGCTTCCATGATATCTCCAGCAAAACCAACGGATTCTCCACCGAACACACCTAATGGCGTGGCTTGGTTTGAATTTGGTGAAGGCGGCATGGCAGAATTTAATGGAGGCATAAGTCTTCTATTTTTAGTATATATTTAGTTTAGGCTAGCTAGATACTTATTAATATCGATTTGCGTCTTTTCAAATCTATCTGACCATCCTTTTTTAAACCTATTATCAAACTCTTGACTACTATCTAAAGAAAACAATCCTTTTAGAAATGGCCTAACTGCAGTTTCTCTAATCTCTTTAAGATTTTTTGATATGATATAAAATTGTACCTTTTCAAACAGTTGTTCTAAATCAACTTTAGTTTTTTTACACATAACTGATTCTACAATAACATAAAAACGATTCATGTCTTGTTCATTAAATCTTTCTTCTAAAGATCGTGTAGTAGTAAAATCTTCTTTTTTAAGTGGCATTTTTTTAGCACGATTATCAAACTCATATCTAAAATTCATGTCAAAAAAATAAGATTTTAAAAACTTTACGTTATCGTACATCTTAATTATCTTAATCTTATATAAAGGATTTACAGGATCCCATGCAGTATCAACAATTAAACCTTTTACCGGTAATAAGACGTTTGGTCTATTATGAGATGACAACAGACAATAGACATGTTGCCCTTTTGTAAATATTCTATGAGCTTTCATTAATAATCAACTTCAAACTCTATAACTTCGCTAAAGAGTCTTCCTACACTGGTTAATTGAACCTCAGGTGTATGGAATATCTTAAATTCAACATTACGCGAAGTTAATGTCTTTATATAAGACTGTATGCCATTAACTACATTCTTATCTATACTGCCTAGTACATAATAAATGTTTTGTGTAGAATTTCTACTAATAACGGTTTGAAGCTGCCTCATTAAATATGATGAAACTACTGCATCCGAAGGCTCTGATTGGAAGTAGTCATTTTTTGCTAGCTTATTGTAGATATCTATATAATTAATACACTCAATATTACGAGGGACATTATCTATGAAGCTTTTAATTTTTACTGCATCATTTGAGTATACAAAATAAAATTCTAAGTCTTTTTCCATTCTTTAAGTGATTGGAGTTCAACTTCAAGCTCCTTTATTCTTGATGATATTTCTTTTTCGGTTGGTTCAAAATGGCTGCCCCATTCATTTCTGATTGTAATAACATCTTTACTAAATTTATTACCTAGATTCATTCCTAGATCTTCGCATAAGTCAAAAAAGAATCTCATAATGTATTCCTGTTTTTTCTTATCATTATCAGTAGACTCATAAACTTCAGTAGATGACCACTGTTCGTTCCCACCACCGTGATTATTATCAATAATTCTTTTAATCACGCCATTGCTAGCAGGTTCTAAAACTATCTTAACCATTTAGTCTAGATAATAAGTTTCTGTTAGCATCTTTCATAATTTTTCTAGCAGTCTTTTTATCTGCATGCCAACTATGTATATCTTTTACTGTTATGATTGCATTGGCTTCTCTTAACTGTGCAATTTCAGTATCAAGGTAACCCATATCTTTCCATGCTAAGACCAACTTAGATTCCAAAGTTTCAAGTTGTTGGGATTCTGCTTTTTCTGCATTATCTTTATTTGATTCAAAAATTTCACGGCCTGCTTTTATTGTGTTAACTGTTAACTCCCTCCAGTTCTTAAATGACAATTTACTTTTCATTTTTAGGATCCCTTGGTATTTCATAGAAGCTCTGCGTTCTCTTCTTGTAGGTATGTTGTTCATATGAGTTGTTTTATTATATATTATTTAGTTTTTGTCTGTTTAAATGGCTTGTATCTCTCTGTTATGAGAGCCTGTATACTTTCTTTAATTGATTCTTTCACTTCATCATCTTTTACTTGGTCAGATATAAAGGAACAGAGTTCTTTCATAACTTCATCTTCCTCAAATGAACAAATCATAATATTAAAAAGGTCTTCCTTAGGAATAATTATATCAAGAGATAATGATAACTTTACTTTAGTGCTATTCTTTTGTTTATCAAACAACATTCTAATTGGATTAGTATCTGTCGCCTTGGTTGTATTAAGAGTAGCTCTATTTGTATTTCGTGCAGGCTGCGGAGAAACAGTTTCGGATAGTGCAGAATTAAAGTCTAACGCATCATCCCTATCAACTGGAATCATAAACTCATTTAGTAAAGTTGAAGATATTCTGGATCCACTTTGAAATAGTGTCCACTCTTTATCAGTACCTATTATAGTTTCAACATTACCTATTTTATCGCCTTTGATCCACTGTACCATTGTATCAGGGGTTGATATATTAATATCCATACTTTATTTGTTATATGAAAAAAATAAAAATAGTTTATTAAATAGTTGTCACTCCATGCTTTTACATAGTAGGTAACTATGCATAGTCATTTTTAAACCCAGGGTATTGGCGTATTAATTGGTGATACTGGTGGATTCTTTTGAGACTCAATCTGCCCATCAATACATGCGGTGATAGAAATCAAACCATTTTCTCCTAACTCTTCTTTAATCCATTCTACTACTATCTGTTCAGTTAAGTTAGCGTAAGGAATAAACTCGCTGCCTTCTTTTACGGTAAACATTTGATTTCCATTAATTGTACTAGAGAATTCTCCGTCAACTCCTTCTACTTCAAACATAGCAGTTACTACGTAATCTTGTAAACCGTCCACAGTCTTAGTGAATAGGTTTGTAATTTTCCAACTGTAAGCTGTCATAATTTTATATTTTTTGTTTTATTTATTAAACCAGCTGTAAAGCAATGTAATAATCAACTCCATTTATTTTTACCTTCCAACGCTTAGTAGGAGTTACGGCTACTGTATCTATTGTACCTGCGTTTGTTGTTGAACTACCAACTACAAACTGATTGCTTGCTGTTGCTGTTGCACCTTTACCTAAAATTACACTACCAGTAAAATTTCCTGAAGCTGTGTTTTCACCTATTGCTGTGTTGTCGGCGCCTGTGGTATTTGCTTGTAAAGCACCGGTTCCTACTGCTACGTTATGCGTGCCTGTAGTGTTTGACGCTAAGGCAGTGGCTCCTACTGCTGTGTTACTGGTGCCGGCAGTGTTTAAGAATAAAGCATTGGTTCCTATTGCTATGTTACTGACGCCGATAGTGTTGAAGGCTAAAGCACTAGCTCCTACCGCGGTGTTATTGTTAGCTGTGGTGTTTGAGCCTAAAGCATTGTATCCCACTGCTACGTTATTCGTGCCTGTGGTGTTTGCTTGTACAGCACCAATTCCTACTGCTGTGTTATTGCTAGCTGTAGTGTTTACACCTAAAGTGCTGGTTCCTATTGCTACGTTATTGGCGCCTGTAGTGTTTGAGTCTAAAGCACTGCTTCCTATTGCTATGTTATCTGCGCCGGTAGTATTTGCTAACAAAGTGCTATATCCTAATGCTACGTTATTGCTAGCTGTAGTGTTTGCTTGTAAAGCAGCATATCCTAATGCTACGTTATTGGCTCCTGTGGTATTTGCTTGTAAAGCTTCTCGTCCTATAGCTGTGTTGAAGCTAGCTGTAGTATTTGAGTCTAAAGTATTGATTCCTATTGCTATGTTACTGGCTCCTGTGGTATTTAAGGCTAAAGCGCTGGTTCCTATTGCTACGTTAGCGCTACCTGTAGTATTTGTCTGTAAAGCAGCATATCCTAATGCTACGTTACTGGCTCCTGTGGTATTTGCTTGTAAAGCGTCTCGTCCTATAGCTGTGTTGAAGCTAGCTGTAGTGTTTACACCTAAAGTATTGGTTCCTATTGCTACGTTATTGGCGCCTGTAGTATTTGAGTCTAAAGCAATGGTTCCTATTGCTATGTTATTGGCACCTGTAGTATTTGTCTGTAAAGCACTTTGTCCTATTGCCACGTTATCACCACCTGAGAAATTTGAGAATAAAGCACTAGCTCCTATTGCTACGTTATTGGCGCCTGTAGTGTTTGTGCCTAAAGCATTAGGACCGATTGCCAGGTTACTTGGGCCTGTAGTATTATTGCGTAAAGCACGGAATCCTATTGCTGTATTATTGTTAACTGAATTAGTTTCTAAAGCATCAACTCCTATTGCTATGTTTTGAGTACCTACAGTATTTGCACTTAAAGCGCTGGTTCCTATTGCTACGTTATTGGCTCCTGTGGTATTTGCTTGTAAAGCACTGGTTCCTACTGCTGTGTTACTGCCGCCGGTAGTGTTTAAGCCTAAAGCATTGGCTCCTACCGCGGTGTTATTGTTAGCTGTAGTGTTTGAGTCTAAAGCAGCATATCCTAATGCTACGTTATTCGTGCCTGTGGTGTTTGCGTATAAAGCATTGGTTCCTACCGCGGTGTTATTGCTAGCTGTAGTATTTGCGCTCAAAGCATTGGTTCCCAACGCTGCGTTATTCGTGCCTGTGGTATTTAAGGCTAAAGCGCTGGTTCCTATTGCTACGTTAGCGAAACCTGTAGTATTATTTAGTA
>Ga0209107_10002301_pt1 | contig 10612 bp, 9 predicted proteins | sample LakErihyJuly2011_2_FD_187460 | JGI IMG/M metagenome (GOLD analysis project Ga0209107, IMG submission 187460) | Freshwater microbial communities from dead zone in Lake Erie, Canada - CCB hypolimnion July 2011 (SPAdes) (version 2) | ecosystem: Environmental > Aquatic > Freshwater > Lentic >... | reverse complement strand
GTGCATGTGCTGGACAACCAGAGACTGCGCAAAAGGTTCGAGATGGTCACTTACCAGCAGCCGGTGCTTTGATTGGAATGGTTATGAAAGATACAAAGGGACAAGCCGATGCAGCTAAAGTTCGCTCGCTTTTGTTAACTCATCTTGGACAATCAGAAGGCTAGACTAAGCACATGCCAAATATGAAGCCGCGCTCCGGAGTTGTAACTGATGGATTAGAGCGCGCCCCCGCACGTGGAATGTTACGTGCAGTTGGAATGGGCGATGACGACTGGGTTAAACCACAAATTGGAATTGCTTCATCATGGAATGAAATCACTCCATGTAATTTATCTTTAGATCGTTTAGCTAAAGCTTCAAAGCAAGGCGTTATTGATGCAGGTGGATTCCCCATGCAGTTTGGAACCATCTCTGTCTCTGATGGAATTTCAATGGGCCATGAAGGAATGCACTTTTCACTAGTTTCACGTGAAGTTATCGCTGATTCAGTTGAAGCTGTTATGCAAGCAGAGCGTTTAGATGGCATGGTTACTTTTGCCGGTTGCGACAAATCTCTTCCAGGAATGATGATGGCAGCGGCTCGCATAGATGTTGCAAGTGTTTTTGTTTATGCAGGATCAACGTTGCCAGGCCAAGTTGATGGCAAAGATGTAACAATCATCGATGCCTTTGAGGCTGTTGGAGCTTGCGCTCGTGGATTAATTACCCAAGAGCGAGTGGATCAAATTGAACGTGCAATCTGTCCAGGTGAAGGTGCTTGCGGCGGTATGTATACAGCAAACACCATGGCAAGTATCGGTGAAGCAATTGGTCTCTCACTTCCTGGATCAGCTGCGCCTCCTGCAGTTGATCGCCGTCGTGATACATATGCAATTGCATCAGGTGCAGCAGTGGTTGAACTTATTCGCCAAGGAATTACTACTCGCGATATTTTGACTAAGCCTGCCTTTGAGAACGCGATCACAATTTTGATGGCGTTAGGTGGTTCTACTAATGCAGTTCTGCACTTGCTAGCTATTGCCTATGAAGCAGAAGTAGATCTTGAACTCAATGACTTCCATCGCATCGGTTCAAAGGTTCCTTTGCTAGGAGATCTCAAGCCATTCGGTAGGTTTGTAATGAGTGATGTCGATAAAGTTGGTGGCATTCCAGTTGTATTAAAGGGATTGCTCGATGCTGGTTTGCTTCACGGTGATGTTCTAACTGTTACTGGAAAAACAATGGCGGAGAATTTGAAAGACATTGCGCCACCGGATCCAGATGGGCAGATCTTGCGTGCGGTGTCATCTCCTATCTCAACAGATATTGGAATTACTATCTTGGGCGGCACTCTTGCTACCGATGGTGCGGTATGTAAAACAGCAGGTATTGGAATTGAAAAATTTGAAGGACCTGCCAGAGTGTTTGAACGTGAGCAAGCTGCAATGGAAGCACTTGAAAACGGCACGATTCAGGCAGGTGATGTAGTTGTAATTCGCTATGAAGGACCTAAGGGTGGTCCAGGTATGCGCGAGATGTTAATGATTACTGGTGCGATTAAAGGTGCAGGTCTTGGTAAATCAACTCTGTTGTTAACTGATGGACGCTTCTCTGGTGGATCAACTGGATTGTGTGTTGGTCACGTTGCACCGGAAGCTGTTGATGGGGGACCGATTGCATTTATTAAAGATGGCGATTTAGTACGCATCGACATCACTAATCGCACATTGGATTTACTTGTTGACCCTAAAGAGCTTGAGGCCAGAAAAGTTGGCTGGAAGCCATTGGGTCATAAATACTCCCGCGGGGTATTGGCCAAGTATTCAAAACTGGTGGGATCTGCATCCAAAGGCGCGGTCTGCGAGTAAAGCTGGCTCAAATTGTGAGATGTGCATCTCATGCCTTGACTCTTATGCGTAATCCATTGGAGAATATCCCTATGAGCACAACATTTGTGGTGGTGATTTAGCAGCGCGTGATCTAACAATGATCATGCGCCGCCCTCAGTTATCTGAGGGTTTTTTCATTTCATCACTATAAATGCAAGGCAACGAAGGGAGAAGAACTATGAGTCAGATGAATGGGGCGAGTTCACTTGTCGCATCCCTTGAAGCTGCCGGCGTTGATGTCATGTTCGGAATCCCAGGCGGTGCAATTCTCCCAGCCTATGATCCAATTTTTTCTAGCTCTATCCGCCACATTCTTGTCCGCCATGAACAAGGTGCAGGACATGCTGCAACAGGTTATGCCCAAGTAACTGGTCGCGTTGGTGTGTGTATTGCAACATCAGGCCCTGGTGCAACAAATCTTGTAACACCGCTGGCAGATGCTGCAATGGATTCAGTTCCAGTTGTTGCAATCACTGGACAGGTGCCTTCACTTGCAATTGGAACAGATGCTTTCCAAGAAGCAGATATTCGCGGCATCACAATGCCATTTGCAAAGCACAATTATTTAATTACTAATCCAGCCGATATCCCACGCGCAATCGCTGAAGCTTTCCATATCGCAAGTTCAGGCCGTCCAGGCCCAGTACTTGTTGATATCGCAAAAGATGCCCTGCAAGCAATGACTGATTTTAAATTTCCCACTTCAGTTAATTTGGCTGGATATAAACCAAAGTCAATGCCAGATAACCAATCAATTCTGGATGCTGCTGCGTTGATCACGCAATCTAGTAAGCCGGTCTTTTATGTTGGCGGAGGAGTAATCAAAGCAGATGCCTCACGCGAACTATTAGAACTCGCACAACTACTCGGAGCACCAGTCGTAACAACTCTTATGGCCCGTGGTGCATTCCCTGATAGCCATCCATTGCACCTTGGAATGCCTGGCATGCACGGAACAGTTGCTGCTGTTACTGCGCTACAAAAAGCAGATCTGCTCATTACTTTAGGTGCTCGCTTTGATGATCGTGTTACAGGTAAGCTCTCAACTTTTGCAGTTAACGCCAAGGTTATTCACGCAGATATTGATCCTGCTGAAATTGGTAAGAACCGCTTTGCTGATGTTGCCGTGTTGGGTGATCTCAAAAACACTATCGCTGCGCTGATCCCGGCGCTCAAATCAGCTCTTGCAAAGAACCAGCCAGACTTAACCCCTTGGTTGCAACAGATGAATTCACTGCAGGCTGCTTATCCATTGGGTTATGACAAACCAAGCGACGGGACGTTGTCTCCACAATATGTAATTGAAAGACTTGGAAAAATCTCAGGTCCAGAAGCAATCTTTGCTGCAGGCGTTGGACAACATCAGATGTGGGCATCTCAATTTGTTTCATATGAAAACCCACGCACATGGCTTAACTCTGGTGGTCTTGGAACAATGGGTTATGCAGTCCCTGCTGCAATGGGCGCAAAAGTTGGAGCACCAGACACAACTGTGTGGGCAATCGATGGCGATGGTTGTTTCCAGATGACTAATCAAGAGCTTGTAACGTGCGCCCTCAATAATATTCCAATCAAGGTTGCAATCATTAATAACGAATCTTTGGGAATGGTTCGCCAGTGGCAGACCCTGTTCTATGAAGGTCGTTATTCAAATACAAACCTTGAATCCAAGCGTATCCCGAACTTCCCAATGCTTGCAGAAGCTATGGGCTGCGTTGGTTTGAGTTGTGAACGAGAAGAAGATGTTGACGCAACTATTGAAAAGGCAATGGGAATTAATGATCAACCTGTTGTTATTGATTTCCGTGTTCATCGCGATGCAATGGTGTGGCCAATGGTGGCTGCCGGAACATCAAATGATGACATTATGGTCGCGCGCGAAACTGCGCCTGACTGGGATTCACAGGAGCTATAAAAATGGCCCAACATACACTCGAAGTTTTAGTAGAAAACTCACCTGGCGTATTAGCCCGCGTTGCTGGTCTCTTCTCTCGCCGTGCATACAACATTGAACGCTTATCAGTTGGACCAACAGCTGACCCATCCATCTCACAGATGGACATTGTGGTTAATCTGGAAGGCCATGCGCTCGAGCAAGTAATTGCTCAGCTCGATAAGTTGATCAATGTCATTTCTATTAAGGAAATACTTCCAAATAAGGCAACACCAGCAGTACACGACACTCAACCCGATTACCAGAACTAAAGGAGAAATACCGTGGCAGCAACGATGTATCACGAAGAGGATGCCGATCTATCCATCATCCAGGGTCGCAAGGTCGCGATCATCGGTTACGGCTCACAAGGACATGCGCATGCACTTAACTTGCGCGATAGCGGTGTTGATGTCCGTGTTGGACTAAAAGAAGGTTCAGCATCACGTGCAAAGGCAGAAGCTGAGGGTTTGCGTGTTGTTTCAGTAGCTGATGCAGTTAAGGAAGCAACAGTAATTATGATTTTAGCACCTGACCATGTTCAGCGCCATATCTACACAGAATCAATTTTGCCTAACCTAAAAGATGGCGATGCTTTGTTCTTTGGACACGGTTTCAATATTCGCTTTGGTTACATCAAGCCAACTACATCAGTAGATGTTTGCATGGTTGCACCAAAGGGTCCAGGTCACTTAGTACGTCGTGAGTACGCAGCAGGCCGCGGAGTTCCAGTAATCGTTGCAGTTGAACAAGATTCGACTTCAAGTGCATGGCCATTAACACTTTCCTATGCCAAGGCAATCGGTGGACTTCGCGCTGGTGGAATCTTGACAACCTTTACAGAAGAGACAGAAACAGATCTCTTCGGTGAACAGTCAGTTCTTTGCGGTGGAGCATCACAGCTAGTTATGTATGGCTTTGAGGTTTTAACTGAAGCTGGATATCAGCCAGAGGTTGCTTACTTTGAGTGCTTGCACGAACTCAAGCTCATTGTCGATTTGATGTATGAAGGTGGAATTGCAAAGCAGCGCTGGTCAGTCTCTGACACAGCAGAGTTTGGTGATTATGTCTCTGGTCCACGGGTAATTGATCCACACGTTAAGGAAAACATGAAGGCAGTTCTTGCAGACATCCAAAGTGGTGCATTTGCTAAGCGCTTCATTGATGATCAAGAAGCTGGTGCTCCTGAATTTAAGTCACTTCGCACAAAGGGTGAGACTCACCCAATCGAGGCTGTTGGCCGTGAACTTCGCAAGATGTTTTCATGGATGAAGCAATCCAAGGGCGATGACTATAAAGAGGGAAGCGCGGCGCGTGGCTAAAGTTATTGATTTAGCCGTAATTGCCGGTGATGGAATTGGTCCTGAGGTTGTTAACGAGGGCCTAAAAGTTCTTGATGCTGTTGCAAAGAAGTATGACGTGAGCTTTAAGCGCACTTCATATGACTTAGGTGCTGGGTATTGGCATCGCACCGGTGATGTTCTTCCACAATCCATCTTGGATGAGATTGCGACAAAGGATGTTATTTTGCTAGGCGCAGTTGGAGATCCAACAGTTCCAAGTGGAGTGCTTGAGCGCGGACTATTGCTTAAACTTCGATTCGCTTTCGATCACTATATTAATTTGCGCCCTGCACGTTTAATGCCTGGTGTTACTGGACCATTAGCAACTAAGGCTCCAATTGATTTTGTAGTTGTGCGCGAAGGAACTGAAGGTCCATATGTTGGTGCCGGAGGAGTCCTTGCAGAAGGAACTGATGCAGAGATTGCAACTGAAGAAAGTTTGAATACTCGCCGCGGTGCAGAGCGTGTTATCCGTGATGCATTTGAGCGTGCTTCAAAACGTGATCGCAAGAAGCTGACTTTAGTGCACAAAAACAACGTATTAACCCGTGCGGGTGGTCTCTGGACCCGCACATTTAACGAAGTTGCTAAGGAATACCCAAGCGTTACCACGGACTATTTACATGTTGATGCAGCGTCAATGTTCTTTGTAACTAACCCAGAGCGCTTTGATGTTGTTGTTACAGATAACCTCTTTGGCGATATCTTGACTGATATTGCAGCTGCAATCTGTGGTGGTATTGGGTTAGCTGCTTCAGGAAATATCAACCCAACTGGAAAATTCCCATCAATGTTTGAACCAGTACATGGTTCTGCACCAGATATTGCAGGCAAAAACATTGCAGACCCAACTGCTACTGTTATGTCAGTTGCCATGATGCTTGATCACTTAGGTTATGCCGATGCGGCCCGTGATGTTGAGCGCGCAGTTGCTGCCGATTTACTAGCTCGAGGCGATAAGAAGCGAAGCACTAGTGAAGTTGGAGATGCGCTAGTCGCAGCGCTATAAGCTATGAAAGTCACACTCAATCCAAATGCAAAAGATGCAGCAACACGTGATGCACTTGTTGCTGAAGGCGGATTCGGTAAGTACTACACCGATCACATGGTTGTGTGTGAGTGGACTGAAAGAGATGGCTGGGCAGAACCAGAGTTAAAGCCTTATGGTCCACTCTCATTAGATCCAGCTACCGCGGTATTTCACTACGGACAAGAGATCTTTGAAGGTATGAAGGCATATCGCCAACCTGATGGTTCAATCTCACTCTTTCGCCCAGATGCAAATTCCAAGCGCTTTGCTAACTCTGCTAAGCGTTTAGCTCTTCCTGAAATGCCTGAGGCGTTGTTTTTGGAAACTGTTGAAACTTTAGTCAAGCAAGATGCAGGCTGGGTACCAAATAGAATAGGAGAATCTCTCTACATCCGCCCATTTATGATCGCGACCGAAGTTGGTTTAGGAGTTCGTCCAACTAATAAGGCGACATACATTCTTATTGCAACACCTGCCAGTGCCTACTTTGATCCATCAAAAGCTGTTTCTGTGTGGATTTCAACTGAATATGTGCGCGCTGTACAAGGTGGAACAGGTGAAGCAAAGTGCGGCGGAAACTACGCAGCATCACTTGTTGCACAAAAAGCTGCCGCTAAAGAAGGTTGCGATCAAGTTGTATGGATTGATGCAAAAGAGCGCAAGTGGGTTGAAGAGATGGGTGGCATGAACCTTTATTTCGTTAAGGGTAAAGGGGCAGATGCCACTGTCATCACTCCAAAGTTAACCGGAACATTGCTTCCAGGAATCACACGCGATTCAATCCTCTCTGTTGCTAAAGATCTTGGTTACAAAACTGAAGAAGTGATGCTGAGTATCGATGATTGGCGCGATGGCGTTTCATCAGGTGAAATCACTGAAATCTTTGCGTGCGGTACTGCAGCAGTTGTTTCACCCGTTGGTTCTGCAAAGTCAACCATGGGAACATGGGTAACAGGTGATGGACAACCTGGCGTGATAACAATACAAATCCGCAATCACTTACTTGCTATTCAACATGGAACAACTCCCGATACACACGGTTGGGTACGTAAGGTCTGCTAATGCCAGTCTCTGATGCATTTCATATCTATGACACCACCTTGCGTGATGGTGCCCAGCAAGAAGGATTAAATCTCTCTGTTCATGACAAGTTGGCAATTGCACGCCACTTAGATGATCTCGGTGTTGGGTTTATTGAAGGCGGATGGCCAGGAGCAAACCCAAAAGACACTGAGTTTTTTGCTCGCGCTAAAAAAGAGTTAGTTTTAAAGAACGCTACCTTTGTTGCATTTGGTGCCACACGTCGTCCAAATGTAAAAGCCGCCGATGATGTATTACTTGGCGCACTGCGTGATTCAGGTGCACCAGCAGTTACTTTGGTAGCAAAGGCTTTCGATCGCCACGTTGATTTAGCGCTCAAAACATCTCTGGATGAAAACCTAGAGATGATTCGTGACTCAGTTACCCACTTAATTGCCGAAGGACAACGCGTATTTCTTGATGCTGAGCACTTCTTTGATGGATATCGCAGCAACCGTGCATATGCACTAGAAGTTGTGCGAGTGGCAGCTGAGGCAGGGGCAGATGTCATTGCCTTGTGCGATACAAATGGTGGAATGTTGCCGGATGAGCTTTCCCAAGTTGTCCATGATGTTTTAACTGCAAGCTCTGCCCGGCTTGGTATTCACTGCCACAACGACACTGGATGCGCAGTTGCTAACTCAATGGCAGCAGTTGCCGCTGGTGCAACTCATGTTCAAGGAACTCTTAATGGATACGGTGAGCGCACGGGAAACGCCGATCTTGTCACTATTATTGCTAACCTAGAGTTAAAGAAGCATCAATTGGTATTGCCTAAGGATTCACTGCGCGAAGCATTCAGAATTTCACACGCTATAGCTGAAGTTACAAATGTTTCTTCAAGTGCGCGTCAGCCATATGTTGGTGTCTCAGCCTTTGCCCACAAAGCAGGTCTACACGCCAGTGCAATCAAGGTGGATCCATCTCTCTATCAACATGAAAATCCTGAATCTGTCGGAAACGATATGCGTATGTTGGTCTCTGACATGGCCGGCCGTGCGTCAATCGAATTAAAATCACAAGAACTTGGTGTTGATCTTGGTGGAGATAAGCAACTTATAGGACGCATCGTTGATCGCGTTAAAGAGATGGAATCACGTGGCTTTACTTTTGAAGCAGCCGATGCTTCTTTTGAACTTCTTGTTCATGAAGAGATAAGAGGAAAACGACCATCTTTCTTCACTATTGATCACTGGTTAACAACTGTTGAGCGCTCTGAAGATCAAAGTATTCTTACAAAGGCTGAAGTTAAAGTAACTGCAATGGGTAAGCAGATTTCATGTTCTGGTACAGGAAATGGTCCTGTTAATGCATTTGATAATGCTTTGCGTACTGGATTAAAAGCACTATATCCAGAGCTAGAAGTTCTAGAGCTCACTGATTACAAGGTGCGCATCCTTGAAGGTCGCCTGGGCACAGGCGCTGTTACTCGCGTATTAGTTGAAACAAGTGATGGCAAGGGTGAATGGAACACCGTGGGTGTTCATGAAAACGTTATTGCAGCCTCTGCAATGGCACTTGAGGACGCAGTTACCTTCGGCCTTATGCGTCAGGGACGCAAACCCGAGTAAAGTTAGCGCGTGAGCAAAGATTTTGGGACGTTACTAACTACTTTTCAGCGCCATTTAGAAGTTGAACGCAACCTTTCAGTCCACACTGTTCGTGCTTATATGGGGGACTTATCCTCGTTACTAGAGCACCTAGAAAACTCAGGCCTAGCCGATATTTCACAGCTGCAATTAGTTCACCTGCGCTCATGGCTAGCTAATCAACAAGTCAAAGGTGCATCTCGCACAACAATTTCACGCAGAGCAGTCTCAGTGCGCTTATTTACTAAGTGGGCCCTAAAGAACAAATACATTTCAAGTGATGTGGGTGCATCTCTTGCAACGCCCAAGGGCCACCGCACTCTGCCTGAAGTCTTAGGCATTGAGGATGCAAAAACTGCAATGGATTCAATGGCTACTAGGGCTGTAGAGGAAGAGACCCCTATGACGTTGCGTGATGTTGCAATGGTGGAACTGTTGTATGCAACAGGTGCTCGCGTGGCAGAACTATGCGGATTAGATCTAGGCGATATTGATTACAACCGACAGACAATTCAAGTGCTGGGTAAGGGGAATAAAGAACGTGTTATTCCACTGGGTAACCCAGCGATGCGTGCATTAAAGAAATGGCTAGATGATGGACGACAACTACTTCTGAATGAGAAATCTGAAAAGGCAGTTTTTCTTGGAGCCCGTGGAAAGCGAATTGATCAGCGCGCTGTACGCACAGTTGTCTATGAGGCACTCTCTGCAATAGAAGGAATAGAGCGTATGGGACCACATGCCTTGCGCCACTCTGCAGCAACACATCTATTAGAAGGTGGAGCGGATTTGCGCACAGTACAAGAGATTTTGGGACACGCTTCACTTGCAACAACTCAGATTTACACACATGTCTCTACTGAGCGTTTACAAAAAGCTTTTAAACAGGCGCATCCACGCGCATGAATAAGTCAATAGTTGTTATTCCAACATATAACGAAGTTGAGAGTATCGGCTCACTACTTGATGAGTTAGCCACACTTGATCTTGATGTTCTCGTCATTGATGACGGCTCACCAGATGGCACCGCTCAAATCTGCAAAGCCCACGGGGTTGAAGTTATTGAGCGAAGTGCAAAGCTTGGTTTGGGTAGCGCCTATCGCGCTGGTTTCCAGATTGCACTTGATCGTGGGTATGAAAATATTATTGAAATGGATGCAGATGGATCACACCAAGTCAGTGACTTAGTGGCCATGATGCAGTGGATTGGTTCAGCTGATTTATTGATTGGTTCGCGCTGGGTGGCCGATGGACAGATACGAAACTGGAGCAAGTTTCGCGAACTTCTTTCAAAAGCTGCAAATAGATATACAAATACTCTTCTTTCCCTTGGAGTGGCCGACACAACAGCTGGATTTAGGATTTATACATCTTCACTCCTAAGAAAGATGGACATTCAAACAATTGCTAGTGAGGGATATTGCTTTCAAATAGAGATGACTCGAAGAGCTCTATCCAGAGGCGGATCAATTGCCGAAGTGCCAATTACTTTTATTGAGCGCGAACATGGGATCAGCAAGATGAGCTTTGCAATAGCCCTAGAAGCCATGCTGCGCATCACCGCTTGGGGGCTTTTACGCATAGTCCGGCGGTAATTGCACGCTCACGGCTCAGGTAAGATTTGCCTCGCACCAGTTGAAGAAATTCAGCCGGTGACATCTCAGCACTGCCTGACCATCTGGTCGGTGAATCATCTCGGTCCGTTAAATCGGTAGATGACTTTCAGTGCGACGGGCCTAACAAATTGTTTGGCCAAAACCGAGCGGGTT
>Ga0209107_10002300_pt1 | contig 10613 bp, 7 predicted proteins | sample LakErihyJuly2011_2_FD_187460 | JGI IMG/M metagenome (GOLD analysis project Ga0209107, IMG submission 187460) | Freshwater microbial communities from dead zone in Lake Erie, Canada - CCB hypolimnion July 2011 (SPAdes) (version 2) | ecosystem: Environmental > Aquatic > Freshwater > Lentic >... | reverse complement strand
GTTAATTTTATTTTAAGTGTCAATAAACAAATGTATAAGTATAAATATATTTTTTGCCCACCAACCCTTGAAGTTAAAATAATTTTTCTCGAATCAATATATATATTTTACATTAACAAACTATTAATGAAATATTAATGAAATTGGTTTCCGACTAAATAGCTTGGATGGAGATTTTGTGTATAAATCTGAAATATATTTATTATCTTCACTTTGCTTTTCTACACCTACTCAGCAAGACATTGCTTGAGGTAGGATAAGAAACGCATAAGGGAGGATTTAGTTTAAAAAACTTTAAATTTTAAAAAAGACCTTGCACATTTAACTCCTAGAGAATACATTTGTAAAACTGTTACATTTAAAAATTTGATTCTAAAAAAATAAATAGTTAAAAAAAAATTATGGCAAAAGATTTTACAAAATACTCTATAGCGGGCGTTGCACAAGGACTAGGAAAAGCAAGATTAGTTCAGAAAATTATTGAAGATTATATAAAAAAAAATAATCTGAATTATGATGACTTACAAACAGTTTGGTTTGATGAGTTACAAGGCGGTAAAGGCGTTATTAAAAAACTTTCAGATATCGACGCACAAAACGAAAGAAATTATTATATCGATACACCATTTACACTAAATGACTCAACCAAAATTGCTGTTTGTAACCAATGGGGAAAGGATAATTTATCAAATTTTATTTTGCATGCTGGTCTTATCGGATATGTAATTATGGCTGAAGGCGATGAAGTTAAAGAAGAGATTGCACCAGATAATTCAAGTTCTGATAACAGCATCCTAGGTTGGAATCTTTTCAATATTGATTGGCACTTGCCTCATGCATTAGCTTATTTAATTCGACATGTCATGATTTCAGATGGAGAGGTAATTGAAGGGGAATTAAATTGGATGCAAGTTGCTTTTGAAGAATATGACGAACAAGGAATAGAAGTTCGAGATGTTTGGGATGATGTTGATAATGCAGCTCAAATGTATTGGAATATAGGTACGTATGATATGTTGGTACCAAACAGTATTAATTTTATAAATGATAACTTTGATGTTGATCAGAAATCACGACTCATTCAAATATTGATGCAAATCTGTGCCCAAGATAATATTATTAAAAAACAAGAATATGTTGCATTAATTTTAATTGCAAAAACATTTTTCCCTGGACAAGAACATGAGGGAGTGACTAAAGTTTTCAAAGAAGCAGGAATCAAAATAGAAGAATAAATTGTGGCAAAAGATTTTACAAAATTCAAAATAGAAGATACTGAAACGTGGCTACCTAAAAACAGACTCGTTCTATCGTGCTTGCAGCAATTTTTCAAAGATGTAATTGTTGACGATTACAAATATTTAAAAAAAACTTGGCCTGATGAAATTCAAGGAGGAGCAGGAATAATAGTAGCTCTCGAAGAGGTAACAAATGAACGGTACTATTTTATGGATGATATTTTAGAGGCACCAGACAGCAAAAAATATGTGGTTTGTAATCAATGGGGTTCAGGTAACTTCGAAAAGTTCACTGAACTTGCTGCTACGATGGGGTACCCAATAGTGAGTAATCAATCCGAATTAACGTCTGAAACTATAGAAACTGAAAGTGATAATTTAGTAAATAGCAATTCTATTTTCCAAAAAAATCATTTTAAAGAATATTTCAGCAAAGAGGGTGAGGATTTAAGACTAGTAATCCAAATTTATGGCAGCATGCATCAACTTTACCATTGTACAAAAGAAGAAGATCAGGTAATTGATGAAATTGATAATCATTACGAAAATAGTTGGTATTCTTATTTTAAAATAGATAGTGATAACTTAATTGTTATTGAGTTGAATAATGAAGAAATATTTAAGGGAGAAGTATCAGAGTTAGGGATAAATGAGCCAGCTATGGAAGTTATTGCGAACTTATTTGATGATGTAACAGGTAACATTGCATTTAGGCTGCAAGAGATTAAAGAAAAGGGTTTCACGAAAGAAATTGATGTATACCAAATTAAAGTGTCAACAAAAAATAATTTATTAGTTGTAGATAGTGCATGTGGAGTCAGTTTAGACTACGATTGCTCTTATTATAAAAACCCTTTAACTGATCGAAAATCTGATAATAGATATACCATGATTGAATATGGCAAATACCATCTTCAAACTAATCCCATCAAATTGAAAAGTTTTAAAATATCTGATTTGTTTTTTCAAAAAGATACTGATATAGAATCATTGACGGGATTAAGTGCTGGCGTTTTCTACTGCTTTTCAAAAATATTTCATAAAGAATTAAATGAATTAGACTTCGAAAATCTTGAAAGTAATGTAAAAGACACCGAGTTTTATCAAGGTTGGCCAATGGATAATTGATAAAAGTTAAAAATAATAAATAAATCATTTAAAAACAATATGAAGGAATTAGAAAATATTCACCCTGGTAGATTTTACACTGATCTAGTTATCAATGGTAAATTGGTACAAGAAACTGTGCTTGGTACAAATGAAGATGGAGATTCACAAGTGTTCTATTTATTTGAAGATGCTTTAGATGAAGCTGAAGAAGAGGGCTTTGAATTAGAATCTTATGGAGAAGCATACTATTATAAAGAGGGTAAGGTTTATTTGGTATCAGTTTTGGTTGAAAATAATGAAGGGTGTGGTGTAAACGAACTTGAGCCTAAAGACATTACAGAACTAATTCAAACTTTGATTGAACAGGAACCATATGAAGGAGATTCTGATTCTTTTTATGAAAGCGAAACTTGGGCAGTTGATTTCAAATAGCCAAAGGGATATGGAAGTATCCTAATTCAGTAAGGTCAGATAATAATCTATTTCTATTAGACACTCTTGAAAAAAACTTGACCTTAAGAAAAAAAAATAACGAGTTTCTTATAACGGGTTTAAGAAATTGGCGTTGGCAAATCCCGAGGTTTGGGGACTCAAAAATCACCATAAGCACGAAAACGTTAGCGGTAAGTTTGTCCAACAATATTAAAACATTTTAAATGAGAACAATACAACAGAATATTTGCAAATTTATTTTTATGAGGTTATTGATGTTATTTACATTAATTTTTTTCTCTTGTAACAAGGACAACACGACAGAGCATAATACGCCTGTGGCTTATAGAAAAACAAAGACTATTACTTATAATAATATTAATGTTGACGTTGTAATTGACAAACCGGCATTAAATGAAGTTGATGTCTTGTTGGTATTCCACGGCACCGTTATGTATGATAGCAGCATTATGACTGCTGCCAATAATACACTTGACAAATTCAAGAGTATTTTAGATAGAAATGATATGATGATTGTAAGCGTTGCATATCCCCAAGAAAATGTACTATTAGGTGACAATATTGTTCAAGGCGAAGCTGCCTTGTTATGGTTGAAAAATAAAGCAAGCCAAGAATTAGGAATAACCGTAAAAAAGGTATTCTTAGGTGGACATTCACAAGGAGGCTATATGGTAACACGACTTAATACGATGCATCAAACAGATGGCGTAATTGCTAATGCACCAGGACCATTAAACCTTGTTTATAGATGTCAATTAGAAGAAAATGGGCAAATTCAATCTGGTGCTGTATGTACCAAACTAAAAAATGTGTATGGAACTACCTCTAACAACCCAAACGCGTATTTTCAAAGGTCATTACTTAATTTCAAAAATGGTTTCAAGTCTGACATTTTATTTGTTCAAGGACTTAATGACACGCCTATTCAAATGTACTCGTGGCCAACTTTTAAACAAGATGTACTAAGTTGTACAAGTTGTAAGAACAGACAGTTTGTTGAGATTACTGGTGGCGAACACGGCTCTCTATTCGAAAGTTCAACTGCAAAGACCGAATTCAATAACTTCATAAATAGCCACTAAGGATAAAACTTAGCGCTAACAAGGGTTTTGCGTCAGTGTGGCATTAGTATCCAGCTGAACATTTTTAACTAAATGGATGGATACTTTTGAGGCTATGCGCATGCTTCGTGTTAGCCGTCGTACTATTGATAATTACATCAAAGCCGGGAAACTCACTCCAGCGAGAATCAGCAAACGAAATCACTTTGCCATATCCCAAGTACAAGGTTTATTGCATGTTCCGGAATCTCCTAATATCAAAAGCTACAAGGAAGACATTCGGTTTATGCTGCAAAAAGTAGCACAAATGGATGAGATAGGTGAAGATTGGTAGTTATTGCATGAATTTTACCATTTTTTGCATGCATCAAAAAAAATCTGTACTTTTGTATCAAAGAAATGAATTTGCTCCGTCAACATATCAAGCAGGGTGAGGTATATCGCCGTTCTGACCTGGAATATTACTCCACGACCATAGATAGGCATTTGGCTCAATTAACCAAAGACGGAACATTGGTAAAATTAAACCAAGGATTGTATTACTCGCCAAAGCAATCAAAATTTGGGGCTGTTCCTCCGGATGACCGCCAAGTAGTAGAAAGTTTTTTAAAAGACGAAGATTTTCTTTTGGTATCCCCAAATACATTCAATTCACTTGGGCTTGGGCTTACACAACTTTACAATACAACTTGGGTATATAACCATAAACGAAAAGGCGAATTTCAACTCAACGGCAAGACATTTGAATTCAAATTAAAATCCTCCTTCCCTAAAAATATCTCAAGAGAATATTTGCTCGTTGATTTATTAAACAATTTGGATAACCTAGCAGAAGACCAAACACAAGCCTTAGATAAATTACCAAATAACATGAGCAGCTTTAATGCTGATGCATTAATGAAGGCAACTCAACTTTATGGAAAAGGCAAAACAAAACGTAAATTAAAATCAATCGTTCGAAACATACTCCAGCATGCTTGATTTTATACATAACGACACTGAATTCAAAGTGGGTTTTGTGTATGTTTCTTTTGGGGTAATTACTTTCCTATACAAAACTTCCCAAAGATATTACCCAAAACCTCATCGTTGCTGATCTGCCCTGTAATGTCGCCTATGGCATTTACTGCCCTTTTTAATTCAAAAGCGAGTAGGTCGCTGCTGGCAGATTGATCCATCAATACCAACACATGCTCCAATGCCTCTATGGCTTCTTTTAAGCAGTTGTAATGACGGGTATTGGTAACTATGGTGTCTGATGAATTCTGATTCAATTGTGCCATATCCCAAAGCATTTTGCGCAACGCTTCCAATACATCATACTTTACTTCGTTTAATGAAATTTCAAAATGCTGATTTACCTCCTCGGCATTTAATGCAGAAAGAAGTTCACTAGTATTGAGCGACGGTGTTTGGTCGAGCTTATTGCCCAAAGCCAAAATATGAGCCTTTGTGTTTTTAGACTTTACCATTTCAATATCAGACTTCAATGCTTCAAGTGAAATGGTCGACAAATCGTAAATGTATAACACAATGCCTGCTTCACTAATTTTTTGTAACGCTTTTTCAATCCCTATTTTTTCAATCTTATCCTCTGTTGAACGAATTCCAGCGGTATCAATAAATCGAAAACTAATTCCTTCAATATGTATTTCTTCTTCTATGGTGTCGCGGGTAGTACCAGCTATTTCAGAAACAATTGCACGCTCTTCACTTAATAAGGCATTAAGCAAAGATGATTTACCCGCATTCGGCCTACCAACTATCGCCACAGGAATACCATTTTTTATGGCATTTCCATATTTAAAACTATCTAACAACGGACGAATGGCTAACATTAAATCACCAACCTGCGTGCGTAATTTGCTGCGGTCTGCGAACTCTACATCTTCTTCTCCAAAATCCAATTCAAGTTCAATTAAAGAGATAAAATCGAGCAGTCCAACACGCAATATTTGCAAGCTATTAGACAAGCCACCCCGCATTTGTTTAAGGGCCAAATCGAGTTGTGAGCGGTTTTCAGAAGCAATAATATCACCCACGGCTTCGGCTTGAGCTAAATCAAGTCGTCCATTCAAATAAGCGCGCATGGTAAACTCCCCTGGCTCTGCCAAACGGGCCCCATGGCGGCTTAACAATTCTACTATTTGCCTTTGTATATAAGGAGAGCCATGGCAACTTATTTCAATGCTGTCTTCGGCAGTAAAACTCTTAGGACCAATAAATACAGAAACCAATACTTCATCTATGAGTTCATCTTTATCTACAATATGACCATAATGAATGGTATGGGTTGCTTGCTTACATAAGTCCTTACCCTTAAAAACCTGATTAACGATTGCAAATGCATTTTTACCAGATACACGAATGACACCCAAAGCAGCAAGGCCATTTGCTGTAGCGGGCGCAACTATGGTATCGTCAGGAAAAATGTTGGCTGTATACATAAGCACTGCAAATATACACTTGGAAATTCAGAAAGCAGAAGAACATAGAGCATATAAACAAGAAAAGCCAACCCTTACGGGTTGGCTTTTCAAAGTGTTTAGATAATTATTATCTGATGATCTTAACGATACCATTCAATATTGGTTCGTCTTTATCAATGCCTTTGTAACGGTATTTCAATATGTAGTAGTAAGTTCCATCTGGGCATTCAGCACCAGTGTTTTTTACTTTACCATTCCAGTCGTTGGTTTTATCCGAAGACTCGAATACTTTAACACCCCAACGGTCGAAGATTACCAAATCGTATTTGTCTTCACCTTCAATTAAGATATTGAATACCTCATTACCTACCAATCCTTCATCGTCTTTTCCATCAAACTTACCGTTTGGTGTGAATACGTTTGGTGGGCGAACAATTGCTTTGAAGTTGTTGAATATACGCTTACAAACTGTGTCTTTACATCCATTGTCGCTTTCAGCTTCAAGACATACCCAGTATGCACCAAGTGAGTCTCTGTAGTCTTCGCAGATTTGTGGATTGTTGTAGTCGCCAGTGTTTTTACCATTAGGAATAAACACTCTTGCTACCGTTGGCAAACTCATCAAATCAACTGGATTGTAGAAGCTCCAACGGTTGTTTATTACATTACCTGATGATGCCTTAGACGTGTTGTTGAAACAGAATATAGGTTTGCGTGTAGAGTCAATATCAAAGTCGGCAGTTACACCTTGTACTTCCACGATGACACTGTCTTGTGCCGCGCATATCTTACCAGTAGTCGGAGCGGACGTTACGTCACCCATAAACTTCACGGTATATTTACCTGGCGTAGCATACACTTTCTTGGTTACTGTATCTTTTAAGATTGAAGTATCCGTTCTTGTTATACCATAGTTCCATACATAAGACGTGTAGCGACCTAAAGGTTTAACATTACCTGTAAATGTTATGGTATCGCCCAAGCAGACCTTCATTGGTTTAGCCAATACTTTTGTGGTATCATAAGCATAGATATCAATAAAGAACATGGTATCACCATTGGTGGTATCTGGGTAAGATACATAACAGTTTTTAGTTGAGCCACCTATCTTCAATTGGTAAAACTGTGTTAACTTGATGTAGTATCTACCAGGAGCAGCGTATTTATGGTAAGTGGTGTCATTGGCTTTGGTAATGGTATCTCTTTGAGAAGCCACAACGTTATCGCCAAATTCCCAGATCCAAATGCTGCTATCAGCTCTCATATGTTTACTAAGGTTAGAGAAAACAACTTTCTCACCTACGCAATACTTGGTTGGCATAAATCGATCGTACTCAGGAACTGGACCAGGAATGTAAATTCTTGCAGAATCAAAAGCAACGCAACCCAATTCAGTTTCAACTCTCCATTTAATCCAGAAGTATCCGTTCTTGGTGTAATCGTGACCTATCTTACCCGGCAGATTATTAAAGAACGAGTTGATAGAGTTTTTGTTTTTATCGCCCCAATCAACAGTCCATTTGATAATTCTATCGCAAGGAGAACCCAATTCAGCAATACAAGGATCTTGTATGTATGAAGAGTCAAACAACTCGACAATAGTGTTACACTGAGGACGGGTTTGGTCTAATCTGAACTTAGCTCTCAAAGCCGTAACATAGATTTTTTGAGGGATGGTGTCTTTACAACCTAAACTGTCTGAAGCGGCAGTTCTGATTAAGTATGATAATCCTGTATCAGCATTGTAGTATTTGCTGCCAGTTCCACCACCTAAAATCAAGGTTTGACCTGGGGCATTATCCAAACCGGTAATTGACCAAGGGAAACCTCCGAAAGTAGATTTAGGATCTTGACCATCATCACGTTTGTTCAAGTCATGTCTGGTGTATCCTTCTCTCTTTATGTTGCCAGCCTCAGAAATACGGTTTCTCCAATAGTCAACACAATCGAGCAAGGAGTTGCCTGTTATGTTACAAATAACGTTCAGTTCTGGGTATACGTTAAAATATCTAAACTGTGGCTGAGCAGTAACTGCCTGACCATGGCATAAAATTGTATCGGTGTAATTCATTACGCCATAGAAACCTACAAGAACTTTTTTCAAAGTACCCAATTTCTTGGTACAGTTTTCAGGTGCATTGCTTCTTAAACCGAAGTTTGCGCCATAATAACCTGAATATTGAGGAATGAAACTGTAGGCTCGGTACATTTTACCATCCCAACCTTTTATTGAATCCACTGGTAACAATGTAGAATCTCTAAAGTGCATTGAATCTTTTTTGTCTGCTACTTTATAGAATCTGATAAATCGACCAAAACCAGTGGTATCTAAGCAACCTCTAGACCCTGTGAAAGGCTTTCCGAAAGTTCCTAGACCATTCCAAATTAATTGGTTCAATTGAGCTGGAGACAATTCATAGATGTCAATTTTATTGGCCTGTAAAATCAATTTAATGATGTCAAATACCGGGGTGATATCGGCCTCAGTATGCCATTTTAATACCTTAGCAGTTCTAAACTCAACAGAGTCAGTGGTTTTTGTTTTGCCACCAAATGAAGATGTTTTAACAATTTCCAATCTGTCTTCTAAAATAGTTGAGTCATTTAGCTTTGTTTTGTCACCTTTCAAACGGGCGAATCTTTTGTAACGTTCAGTTACAGCTAATCTGTAATAGGTGTTGTAGTATTTGCCAACGTTCGGACCTTCTAAGCTCCAAGTTGCTTCTTCTACGTCAGGAACATAAGTTCTGTTCCAAGCCAAAGTAGTCATGCTTAGAGTGTCGCGTTTACAAATTTTAGTGAATTCTTCGCCTTCTTTTGGTTTAACGATTCTAAAACGGTTATCCAATATAGGGAAACGGGCAAACTTAGGATAGTATTGGGTATCTACGCAGTTTGACGGATAATCAGATCCACTCGTTGGCCACATGCCGTTACCAACCAATAAACCAACATTTATGTAACCAGTAATGGTGTCTTTAATGTCATCTACTGTAAATTGCTTAGAGAATCTGTTGCCTGCAGGACCATTAATTTGGTATCCTGGCGTTGGCACTTGGTAAGGAGGGTTAATTGGAGGCAAACCACCCATTGAAACAGCACCTGGAGTTAAGTTTGCACCAACCAAGGCTTCCCATTTGGTTTTGTTTAAAGCTGTATCGAAGTTGATTTCTGCCCAAGTGCGCATGCAACCTGGCTTGGTATCATCCAAAATAAAGGTTAAACCATAATTGTCTTGGTCACCTCCCAAACATTGGGTTCCAATTTTTCTTAATTTTTTAGCACTAGGTGGTTGCAATGCAAGCTGGGCAATCGCTTCGTGTTCGCAAGCCAATGGATGACAAAAGTCTTTGTGGTTCAATCTAACATTGAAACATTTAACCGTGGTTCCTGCATAGAATTTTTGTCTGTGGGCAGCAGCATTGACACTGTCTCCAAGATTATAGCCTTGAATTCTCTCTTTTTTCCATACATTATGGTAACCTTTTACCATAAATAAAGGAATCGTGTCTTGGGTATATATTACCCATACATTATAAAGTGCCTTGTCTGTAGTATTCTTTATCACCAAAGTATTTCCTGGCTGCACCGTTAGATAACGGGGTCCAACAAATCTATTAGGAGGCAGACCATTTTTAAAGTCTATATATACTGTATCACCTACTTGCAAGTAAAACTTGGTAGCAGTGGTCATATCTATTTGAGCCGGTCCAGATATTTGCGTAGCAACCATTGTTTTATTGGTAATACTTGAGAAAATACTAGAGTCTTTTGTTTTATTTGCTAAAGCATTGTTGCCATAGAATAAGAAAGTGTCTCTGATGATTGCTACTGAATCGTCAGCCCACATTTTCTTTTGGTAACACAAGCCTGAGTCAGAGCTGTAGTTCAACACGCTCTCAGATGTTAAACCAAAACGGGTTTGGTACAATGAATCCCAAGGCGTATACCAGTGCGAAGGCAATGAATCTTTGCTGTATTTACAGTTTTTACCTACGTTGATTCCGTATTTTGTATCTGTTGTACATTTTTCACAATAGTCATCATCAAAATCCCAAAGTCTCGTGGTACACTCGTTACCCCTTTTTTGATTCGCTCTTTTTAATACTGGCGGAGGTCCATCTGGAGATCCTGGCTTGCCTTTAATAAATGAGTGAACCAAAGGACGGTTAAATCCTGGGTATATACGTTCGTGTATTGAAGGGTCAAACGTTGTATTTGAAGGCAACAATACGCGTGTAATTTTGTTCACAATACCACTGTCATAAATCAAAACAAGTGAGTCGTCGTCTACCTTATTGTAGTCGTTGTGGTAGAATTTA
>Ga0209107_10002298_pt1 | contig 10626 bp, 10 predicted proteins | sample LakErihyJuly2011_2_FD_187460 | JGI IMG/M metagenome (GOLD analysis project Ga0209107, IMG submission 187460) | Freshwater microbial communities from dead zone in Lake Erie, Canada - CCB hypolimnion July 2011 (SPAdes) (version 2) | ecosystem: Environmental > Aquatic > Freshwater > Lentic >... | reverse complement strand
TCTTAGTAAACCAAGAGTTTCCATTTTCGATAAAACGTCGCCGATTGTTTTTGTGAATCAGTTTTTAAAGAGATTAATTCAGTCTCTACGTGCCCTTTATTCTCAGACGACATCTGTCAAATCCAAAAACACCCCCATATCTTCAAAGAACTATTTATAAATACAAATATAATTATATTTATTCTATATAACAAGTCAAAACAAAAAAATGTCAGAAAATAAAAATCCATACGATGAGGACCTGGATATCATTTATGAAGATGATGATGTTAGATTGATTGAGGTTATGACTAAGAGAGGTTTAAGATACCTACTTCCAGATTTTGATCCCCAAGTTTTAACACAGGTTGGCGTTGGTAATGAGTCTGATTCTTTTAGTGATGATATATATTTTGTCGTTGGCAAAGATCCTGAAGCTGAAATATTCATGTTAAAAGATTATGAGGACGGTACAAAAATACTAAACGTAACTTCTGGATTTAAAAACTCAAAAACTACCGATGTTAGGGACGTTACATCAAAATACCCACAGATAAAGGAAAACATTAATAAGATTTTCAAAGGTGGTGAGACGTTTGAGTATTTAAAAAGTATTTTAACGGGTAAAAGGGAACCTAAATGGAGTGATGAATATCCCTATATAGATGATATTAAATACAATAGTGATAGACCGTCTTCTAGTACTGTCGTTATTAAGTTTGGGGACTCTGAAGATTTTTTGGACGTTTTTGGGATTGACGAAGATGATAGGTATTATTATAACAACGCTAACCACCCATATCATTATCGGGATACTGACACATACTGGTATTTTGATAACTGGAGGGATGGTGAAATGATTCTAAGTGATTTTGATGAACGTAATGTCGAAAAATTTGACCATATTATTAGTTTAATAGCTCCGGGATTGTTAAACTCATATATTAAAGATAAGGTTAAAAAATTTGATAGTCTATTTAGTAACTATTCAGATGATTTCATTAATGAATACGCGTCGGACTACCAAAATTGTATTGACGATAGTGTTAAAGAGGAAATAAACTCTGAGTTTGATAACCCGTTTTTTAAATTTGGTATTAAAGAAATCGGGGCACATTATAAGTATGAGGCAAATATTTCAGTACTCTTGACCTGGTTCAGACAATTAAATATGATTGGTAATGATCTTAAAGAATTATTAACAAGGTTAATTGAAAAGTTCGATAAAAAAAGTAGGGGTAATTGGTCAGAACTAGAGTACAGCATCAATTGTCCTGATTTTGATTACCAGGGGTTGAATAATACTATTTCCAATTCTTTAGATAATATAATTGACTCTATCGAGGACTCTGAGGAATTTGTTGATTTTGATGAGTACAACAGGTATTTGGAATACATCCAAAGTTTAGGTGGATTTGGTACCGTGATGACTATACCAAAGAGTGAAAATAAAATATTTGTAGTTAGGGATCTTGATGGATCCACAAACAAAGCTACAATCGCGATTGATACTGGGGAAAGAGATCCTGAGTATCGTAAATTATCAATGGATGAATTAAATTCATTCCTGTATAATTATGAACTGTTTAATGAAAATAGATTAAAGCTATGGAAAATAATGAAAGACATTTATTAAACGGTTTATTTATATTTTGTCGTTCACTAGGGGATGTGTCAACTTTTACAATCTTTATGGATGGCCCACAAATAGATGATGTTGAGAGATTTGTTTATGGTCTGAATGAAAAGGGACAACGAATGGAATCTAAAAGTCTTAGATTACCAAATAACCTTAAACAATTTTTGGTTGATATAACTTTAGTAACAAATGAAGACAGGATTAAGTATATTGAGAATGAACCAAAAAGTGCGTTAGGAGGTGACGATTACTCAAATTACTCGTATAATGAGGTCATATTCTTTATTCACCCAAAAGAAAAAAAATTAGAGTTAAAGACAAAAGCTTCATATAATAATGGTGGTTTGGAAATTGAAAAATTTAAAACACCAAAAGAATTTTTAGAGGTATTAATTGAGAATGACTCGGAATATTTTAAATTAAATTTCTGGGGTCGTGAAAATGATTATGAATTTGATTTTAGTTATGTTAAGGGTGATAATACTGTTCCAGGTGATGTTAGATCAATTGGTCAAAATAAATTCGCTGATCTTGTGACTAGATATTTTACCAAGAATTGGTATTTAAGTGACGGTTCTGTTGGTGTGTTCACAGTAAAACGTAATATGACCACAATAGATCTGGAAATGTATGATTATTACACGGATTGGTCCGGATTTAAAAAGACATATATATTAAATTAATTTGGTAATTAAATATAAAACCCATACATTTGTTGTATGGAAAGAAATTATCAGTTATTAAAAGACGTTCTATCGGTACCAACAAAAACGTACCAGGAAGAAAAAATGGTTAAATTTATTTGTGATTGGTTAACCGAAAACAATATACCATTTTATGTCGATGAGTCTCATAATATTTACGCTACCAAAAAAACTGATGAGGTTAGTTTTTTACCATGTGTAATATCCCACACAGACACCGTACATAACATTGAGACCATAAATGTGGTTGAGGAGATGTTACCGGACGCACAGGGTAATGTTAAATTGTCCCTAAAAGCGTATAACGATGACGGGAACCCAACTGGAATTGGGGGTGATGACAAATGTGGTGTTTACGCTTGTCTTGAATTACTAAAGGATCTACCAAATGTAAAAGCAGCTTTCTTTGTGTCTGAGGAGACTGGGTGTAAAGGATCCTTCAAAGCTGACCCTGGATTTTTTGACAATGTTGGGTATTCAATTCAGTTTGACGCTCCGGAAAACAATATGATTTCAGAGTTTTTGATGAATATTAGTATGTTTGATCGTGATAGTAAATTCTTTGAGGTTGGTGGTAGATTAATTACTGAACATTTCCCATCAGACACCAAATACCACAGACATCCATATACCGATATATATCCCATTAGAACGATGTTTGGTATTCAATGTTTTAATATATCGATTGGGTATTATAATTATCACACAAGGAACGAATACGTAGTTGTGGAGGACACATATAACGGTATTAAAGTTGGTCAGTTAATGATAAACGAACTTGGTTACGAAAAGTACTAAATAAAAAAGGGGGTTATTAATTCTCCTTTTTCTTTCTACCACGTTTTTTTGGTTCTGGTTTTAATCTTTCTTCCAAATCAATCACCAATTCATCTTTTTCTTTTTTGACAAACAACATATACTCCCCACCCTCAGTAACATCACCAGTTAATATCTTCTCAGATATTAGATCCTCAATCTTATCCTGAATAGCTCGTTTTATTGGTCTAGCACCGAATTGTTCATCAAACCCAACTTCAGATATTTTCTCAGTCACAGAATTCTCATATGTAAAGTTATACTTCATTGATGTTAATCTATTGATTAGTTTATCGATTTCTAATTTTACAATTTTATCAACATGTTCTTTTTTAAGTGAATTAAAAATTATAACGTCATCAATCCTATTTAAAAACTCGGGAGCAAAAAATTTACTCAATTCTTTCTTTAGAACGTCTCTTTTGTGTTCCTCCTGGATTGTCTCACTAATATTACTTTTAAACCCTACACCGGTACCAAAATCTTGTAATTTTTTAACACCAATATTTGATGTCATAATTATTAAACAGTTTTTAAAGTTAATCTTTCTACCTAAACTATCTGTTATGTGACCATCATCCAACATTTGTAACATTGTTGAAAATATGTCTTTATTAGCTTTCTCAATCTCATCAAATAATATCACAGAATATGGTTTGTTTTTAACTTGTTCAGTTAATTGTCCACCTTCTTCGTGTCCAACATATCCTGGGGGTGATCCGATCAACTTTGAGATTGTGTGTTTTTCCTGATACTCAGACATATCAACACGAATTAAACTATCCTCACTACCAAATATTTCTTTAGCTAATTGTTTAGCTAGAAATGTTTTACCAACACCAGTTGATCCTAAAAATATGAATGAACCAATTGGTCTGTTAGGATCCTTAATCCCAATTCTATTACGTCTTATTGATTTTGATATTTTTGACACAGCTTCTTCTTGACCAATAACTTTTAAATTTAATGTCGACTCCAAACTAACCAAAGAGTTCCTTTCATCAACATTTAATTTACTGACCGGAATTTTAGTCATGTTTGAAACCACTTCATAAATTAGGTCCACCGGAATACCCCTCTTACTACTCAATAACTCTGTCTCAAATTTATTTTTTTCAGCCTCCAGTTTAAGTAAAACATTTCGTTCACGGTCCCTTAATTCAGCGGCTTGCTCATAATTTTGTTTTTTAATAACATCGACCTTTTCTTTCTTAATGTCTTGAGCTTCCTGTTTTAACTTCTCAATAACTTCAGGTAATTTAATATCTATCTGCATTCTAGACCCAACCTCATCCAATATATCAAACGCTTTATCCGGAAACTCACGATCGGTAATATACCTATCAGCTAACTCAACACACAACCAAAGTGATTCATCGGAATAATGTACTTTGTGGTGTTCTTCATATTTTGACTTACTCCTCTTTAAAATTTCAAAGGTTTCGTCTTTAGATGAAGGGTCAACAATAACTTTTTGGAATCTTCTCTCCAGAGCACCGTCTTTTTCAAAATGTTTTCGGTACTCATCAAGAGTAGTAGCTCCGATACATTGGATTTCCCCCCTTGATAACGCTGGTTTAAAGATATTCGAAGCGTCGAGTGATCCGGAACTGTTCCCCGCCCCAACCATTGTGTGAATTTCATCAATAAAAAGTATAATATTGTTTGTACTTTGTAATTCCTCAATAATAACTTTCATCCTTTCTTCAAATTGACCTCGATATTTTGTACCAGCAACAATAGAGTTAATATCCAATGAAACAATTCTTTTGTCCATTAAATTTTTAGGACATTCACCATTATGGATCATCATGGCCAACCCCTCAACAATCGCTGTTTTACCAGCTCCCGGTTCACCAATGATTATCGGGTTATTTTTTTTTCTTCTAGAAAGGATTTGAGCTATTCTAAATATTTCACTTTGTCGTCCAATAACTGGGTCTAATTTACCTTGTTCAGCTAATTTTATTAAATCCTTACTAAAATTGTCTAGAACCGGTGTTCCACTCTCGGATTTCTTCTTGTTCTTGTCACCATCATCTACGTATTCAATCATAACATTATTTTTTTATAAATTTAATAAACAAAAGACTAAAAGTACATATTGTTTTTAATTAGATATTTATTTATAAAAGTGATATTATGGCAATAACTAAAGAAGAAATAAAAGGGACTAAAATTATAAATGAGATCAATTCTAGTAATTTAATAAAAACAGAATACGACACAGAAAGTAAAGTATTAGTTGTTGAGTTTAAAGGGGGGGTTAAGTACCAGTATTCCGATGTCCCACACCAACTATACACACAATTTAGAATGTCCCAATCACAAGGGTCCTTTTTTAACACTAAGATATCCAAAACATTTAAATATCAAAAATTAATCTAAATTAAATAGTTAAACTATTTATCATTGAATTAAAGTAAAATGGATAACAGAGTATTACGTAGTTTCGTACCTAAGACATCACTAAACCCTAAAATTTGGGAGAAGGCTGACGGTAGTGTTAAAATGAAACGTGATGTTAGGGATAAATTACTGGAAATAGCTTACCAATTTATTGAGTTTTTAGATGTGGATGTTGTAGTAACTGACATAATATTGACGGGATCCCTGTCAAATTATAATTGGTCGAGGTATTCCGATTTTGATTTACATATTGTGGCTAATTTCTCACAATACAACGAAAAACAAATAGGTCTATACGAAAAATTCTTTAATCTGAAAAAAATACTATTTAACCAAAAACACGATATTAAATTATTTGGTTATGAGGTCGAGTTATATGTTCAAAATGAAGTGGAAGCTCACTTTAGTAGTGGGGTTTACTCAGTATTATTTGACGATTGGTCTAATAAACCAAAAAAAGAAAGTGTAAACATTGATAGAAAATTGTTAAAGAAAAAAACAAAACAGTGGATGAATATTATTGATGAGGTTATTGACAATATTGAGGATGAGGATCTGGAGTCAGCTAAAGAGATTCTATCAAAGTACAAAGAAAAACTTAAAAAGTATAGAACGTCCGGATTGGAGAAAAACGGGGAATACTCAACGGAAAATCTAGTGTTTAAAATTTTAAGGAGGAATGGGTATATTGAAAAATTACATGACACTTCAATAGGGTTATTGGACGATAGACTATCAATGAACCAATAATTTAGAATTTAAACAAGATAATACTATTTATCGATATATTTATTAAGAAAAAATAATTATTTAAAAAAAATATACTATGTCAGGATTAAGACCAATTGGGAGTGAAAAACTTGAGGGTATGGATAAAATCAAGCGTATTATGGAAATCGCTAGATATAACGAAAACAAACCATCAAGACTTAATGAGAATGAATCAACGGAATATAAGATATCACTATCTGATGGGAATCAATATGAGATCATCAAGGAAAAACAAGGATATATTATAAAAAAATCAATCAATGAATCGGTATCCGATTATATTGAACCGATGAAGAATAGAAAATATTATTCTTCGTATTCACAAGCTCTTAAAAGAATGAATTTAATGGCTAAGGAGTTTAATACTTTGTTTGAAAATTCCGAGGGAACTTCTCTATTTTCAGAGCAAAAAAAAAAGTTTAAACTAAAGTTACCAAAATCAAAACCGACTGAATCTCCGGAAGTGAGTGAACCAACCCCAGCTCCGGAACCAGTACCTTCACCAGAACCGATGACACCACCAGATGTTCCACCAATGGGAGGGGGAGATGTTCCACCGATGGATGGGGGTGATGTTCCACCAATGGATGGTGGAGATGTTCCACCAATGGATGGAGGTGATGTTCCACCAATGGACGATATGACACCAGGTGAAGGATCAACCGACGCTTCCGATACGTATGACGATATGGGGTCATCATCATCTTCGGATGGTTATGATGATGGTATGGGGTCAAAAAAAGATGGTAAAGTTTCCATGAAACTAATCCAAAAATTGATTGGTAAATCAGCACAAAAAATTAGAGCGTATCTATCTAAAGATGATATGGACTCAAATGACACTAAGTACATTATTAATTCAATACTGTCGTCTTTGGATCTATCAGCTTTGGATGAGGATGATGTTGAAGAAATTATTACCAGATTAGAGGGGTCCGAAGACGACGATGATGATATGGATTTCGGTGATGAGGAAGATATTGATTTCGGTGATGAGGATGTTGCTAGACCTGAAGAACCATCAACAGATGATTCTGGTGAAATGGCTGAAACTTATGGGTCATATTCTGACGCTTTTAATGACTATATGGGTGGATCTTATTCAAACGAACTAATGAATGAGCTTGATGGTGACGATGTTGAATATGATGATGATGATTATTATGAGGATTATGACGATTATGACGATAAATTTGACAAAGAATCTCAAGAAATTAAAAGGATTGATAGGGAAAATAGACCCGAAAGATATGAAAAACACGGAGCTAGAAAAAAAATCAAAAGATACCCAAATGAAAGAATGTTTGAGTCAATAATTGATAAAGTAATTAATAGACATATTAATGAGACAGAAATCAAAGTGTCAAACTCAAAATTAATAAATAAAACAAAACAAAAAATTGTTAATCTTTCCGAGTCAATACGACAAGAAAGAATGGCTTTAAAATTTTTAGAAAATAATCCGGAATCGTTTTTAGTTGGATCGACAAGTAAAGGTAATCTTTTATTTAAAACCGGACTAAAGGAAAATAAAATAACTCCTGACGGTAAATTAATATGAATTATTTAGTTTACATAAATAAACTAGGTCCAAATTATAAGGGGGACAATATATATGAATTTATATTTTCTGACACATTGGAGGTTTGGGGTGATAACTGGGAATCAAAACCAGCAAATGGTTACCCAAGTCCACCCGACATCGAGTACATTAAAAAAGTTGGGGTATTAAGTAATGAGAAGGTATCATTAGAGTCGGTTCAAGACTCAGATGTTTTTTCTATTATTGACTCAATGGATGGTGTTTTAGCTTTGGGGTGGGAAAAGGAAGCTGGGGACATTGATTTCTCAATAACAAAAAGAATGGTTTTTAGATTTGGTGAATCTGAGTCTGAAATAAAAGATAAATTATACGAAAGAGATATCGTATTAGAATTTGAAAAAAAAATGGTATATGAGAACTAAAAAAGACATAATGAGTTTAATTAAGAGCGGTTTAAAGATTGAAACAATATCTAGGTTAACCGAATCTCAGATTAAAACTTTATCTGAAAAATTTAACAAAAAAGAGGTCGATGAGATTGTGACTAAGATTACCACAACCATCACACAATACCAAACTGACAAAAATACTGACGCTGAGATACCGGTTGACTCCGGGACAAAAGCGGTATCTGTATCAAACACACAAACTCCGGGTAAAACAACTTTAACACCAATGAAAGAGGGTGAAGTTACTGAAAAATTTGAGTCAAAAGCACAACAAGGATTGTTTTGGGCTAAGTGTAACAAATCTAAGGGGTTACAAAAAAAGAAATGGTGTGATATGGCTAAAGAATTTTCCGATAGTACGACTAAAAAAGAGTATGGTGACATGCCAGAAAAAAAACATCCTGAAAAAACTGTAAAAAATAAAAAAGAAAAGTCAAAGGTTGAGGAACAATTAGAAAATGAGATTGTCAGATTAATTGAGAATCACATAAACCCATCTATGACCAAGGGGGACCTTTTAAAAGTTATTTTGGAAAAAGTTAAAAAAGAAGACTCGATGATATTGAGAAGACCAAAAAAAATGACTATGTTTTCAAAAGATAAAGGTAGAGAAATGAAAACAATGGACAAACCAATCGGTAAATTATTCTCAATGGGAAAAGAAATGTCGGAAAATACTGAAACATCTCCAGTAAAACCTGGGACTAAAGAAAAAACAAAACCAGGAAAAGATAAGAATCCTTTTAAACGACCTGGACCTAAAGAACAACCAAAAGCTAAACAAGGTAAAGAGGACGCAAAAAATAACTTTATATCAGCGATAACAAAAGCTTTAAATTTAAACTAATGGAAAATAGAAACTTAAAAAGATTAATAAGAAAAATAGTAAATGAGGCACCAATCGAGTATGGTGATTATCCAGAAAGAATGGACCCAAGAACCCAACAAAGAATTGAGGATCCGGAGGGAATTTACGCTAAAAATAGAGGATTTAGAGGTGGTGTTGGTGATGTTGAAAAAATGACTGAAAAGCGATTTAAGGAAATTGTTGATTATGTTAAAAGATATTATAGTACCGAGGAAAATGTGACGGATCCACAGATTAAACGAGCTATTCAAATGGAACAAATGATGTCCGTAAGACAGACTATGAGTATTGAACCACAATACCGAGAACAATTACGGGATTTAGCGATTGAGATAGCCTCAAAAGAGGAAGGGTGGTTACCATCAGATAAAACGATGGAGGAATCTATTGAGGAGGGTATTGTAACCAAGGAACGTAAAGATGGTGGGGTTGTATATAAGTTTGACTTCATTAACGTATTGACGTTCTTAGGTGAACAAAGAATTGACCCAAACATATTTCAGATGAAATCAAAAGAAAAAAAGAAATTGGAGTTACCACCAAATTTTTCATTTGACATTGATGAACTAACACCGGACGAACAAAGACAATTGGAAATTGAAAAGAGAAACGTGATAAACGCGATTATCATGGGTAAAGGTAAAAGAGGTCAATTTGCTTATCAAATGTATAAAGATAGATTAGATGAAATTGATCCATCATTATACCCACTATACAATAAAATTATGGCCGCTAACGACTTGATGTATTTTACCGATGAGGATCTTATTGAAGCTCTTGGTGGGAACGCAGCTGGTTCAGCTGGTAAGGCGAATGACGATGATGACGATGATGATGATGAAGAAGGTGGTGAAGAACAAAATGAGGAAAATGACACATATTTTGCTAACGGATTAATATTCCCAATCCTATTACATGAATTGTTTAAGACATTTTCAATAGTTACATCTAGATCACAATGGGACGATATGGATCTTGGTATGGCTCAGGACGTTATTGGTCAAACAGATACCATGGTAAATGAACCAATGAATTTCCGTGTGGGAGCTGAGCTAGTTAGAAAGATAAGAATATTATTACCAGAAGAACTGACAACGGACCCTGAAGGTAAAAAATATTATCCGTTTTTTGAACGAATTCTTTATAGTATACCAGCTGAGTCATTCTTAAAGGATGTCATAGCTAATGTGGTGTCAAACGATAGAGGAGATAATCAAAAAGCTTCTAGAAAATTTTCTGAAATTTTACAACAAGCTAAAGAACAATACAAACAATATAAAGAAGGTGACGGTGATGACGATGAATATGATGAAGAGGAAGAAGGTGGAATGACATATTAAATTTACACCATAAAAATAGTAGAAAACCCCCACATTAGAAATAATTGGGGGTTTTGATATTTATATAGAAATATCTTTATGAGTTTATCGAAAGAACAATTAATGTTA
>Ga0209107_10002297_pt1 | contig 10629 bp, 6 predicted proteins | sample LakErihyJuly2011_2_FD_187460 | JGI IMG/M metagenome (GOLD analysis project Ga0209107, IMG submission 187460) | Freshwater microbial communities from dead zone in Lake Erie, Canada - CCB hypolimnion July 2011 (SPAdes) (version 2) | ecosystem: Environmental > Aquatic > Freshwater > Lentic >... | reverse complement strand
CCATCCCTGTTAAGAGAACCTGGTTTTCAAGGCCAGTCGCAGGACCATCCCCGCTGCATTGCTTTCCATAATTGGTACCCCGCCTCGGAGTCGAACCGAGAGAACTCTTCCTTTTGAGAGAAGCGACTTTGCCAGATTTGTCCAGCGGGGCATAAAAATTTTCAACATCCCATAGTCGAGACCGGCCCTACTAAAAGAAAAAATACCATACAGCCAAACCAATTAAAAATAAATCAGCACATATGCTCCATACAATATATGCACGGAACAACCAAGGAGCAGCGATTTTTACATATCTCATATTTTTCTCCTTGTTGTTTGGTGCCCTAGGCGAGATTCGAACTCGCACTTGATGGCTTCTTAGACCATTGCCTCTACCAATTGCGCTACCAGGGCATATATGTGTTCAACATCCCATAGCCGGGATTCTGTTCTATCCTAACATTAATCTTTGCCACAACCCGGACCAATAAGGCAAGTGTTCCCTAGTCCTGTTTGTGTTGCTTGTTATATCTGGGTAGTTTAACGAAATACCAAAGTAAATTTTTACATAATACCAAAGTAAATTTCTCCTACTCGCACTTGCCACAAGTCCCGAACTTCCTCTGTTGCCAGCGTTAGGTCGGATGTTGAAATCTTGGGGTAACCAATGGGGAACGATCCCATTCTATCGCTTTCACAGAGCGAGGTGCTAAACCTTTACACTATGGTCACCGTAATTGATTGGTCCGTGTAGAGAGATTCGAACTCCCGACCCTCTGCTCCCAAAGCAGATGCGCTAACCAGACTGCGCTACACACGGTTTTTATTTCTTAACTTCATTCCAACAAACGTGCCGCAAAATGCGCCAAGGCAAGCTGGAATAAGCAGCATGTGGTCAGTAGTATAGTTGATTACTGCAATGCTTGCAATGAAAAAAACTACTACTGCCCATATACTTGATTTAATTACTTCATCATTTTGAACCGATCGTAGATAATACGTATAAAATACATCAGTAAAAAATAATGCGAAAAATGTTGTTATGTATTCAATCACTTAATGTTTGGTTGCAAATTTACTGCTAACCATTGCTTTCAATAAAACCAAATCACTTTCTGATTTAATTTCAATTACGTCATCTATATCTTCATCATCTTCCCACGATTCAGGGGGATATTGTAAAAATGTAAATATTGTTCGCCATGTGATTTTTCTATTCTGCGTGTAGGCTAACTCCAATAATTCTAATATTGAGTTTGCTACTTGCTGAGTTTTAAAATCTAATGGGTTCATATTTACATTAGTTATTGGATGCGGAGGCTGGATTCGAACCAGCGATTTTTGGCTTATGAGACCAAACGGATGACCACTTCCATACACCGCAGTATATTTATCATATTCTTGGTGCGTGATAAAAGATTTGAACTTTTGACCTCTACCGTGTCGGGGTAGCGTTCTTCCGCTGAACTAATCACGCATTATATGGTGGAGGATAACAGAATCGAACTGTTGCGAAAACCTTGCAAAGGTCCCAGGCTACCATTACATCAATCCCCCGAATTTTTTGTGGTGCCCTAGGAGAGACTCGAACTCTCACGCCTTTCGACATCGGCTTCTAAGACCGACGTGTCTACCATTCCACCACCAGGGCAATGAATTATTTAATACTTAATAATAAGTACTAAATTTATATTTGGTCTGTGCGGCAGGATTTGAACCTGCGATTTCTCACTTCCAAGGCGAGTAGATTAAACCAGACTTTCTCACGCACAGATAAAATTGGCCCCTGCGAGTAAGAATTGCGCTTACTGCTTACGTGTATACGGCGTCGTGCTACTAGTACACTACGCAGGGATAACTTTGGTGGACACATGTGGGATTCGAACCCACGACATCCTACTTGCAAGGCAGGCGTTCTTCCAACTGAACTAATGGCCCATAAATACTGGTACCCAGTGTTGGTTACGATCCAACTACAACCGCCTTATCAAGACGGCACCTCACCATTCGGTCTACTGGGCAATAAATACTATTATGAAAACCTACAAGAATATTACTCCAGGAGGTTTAAACTTTCACCTATCATTGATTGATGGTGTTTGTTGTATGATTGTGTATGACAGATACTTTTGTGAGTATCAAATACAATATTTTACTAATATCAACAAAGCATTACGCTTTATCAATAATCTTTGATTGGTGGTAATAGTTGGACTCGAACCAACGATAGTCTGCGTATGAAGCAGGTGCATTAGCCACTATGCTATATTACCATATAAGAACACACTATGCCACGCTCTGAACCTGGACTCTTAGTAATGTGTTTTTATATGGTGTCGCTACCCTCTGGCGGTCAGGCCTGCTCTTGCGACTTCGCACACCCCGGTAACTGACCTAAGCTGCGACTAACAGTCCTGTTTCAGTTCCATCCTATGCTACTAACCATATAGAAACACACTAGTCGGAAACGACTTAGAGACCTACTTGCCCACAGTCACGAAGGCTTCTAATGTGTTTTTATATGGTGCTCCTTACTGGTAACGATCCAGTGTCTATACATTACCAATGTATTATAATACCTTTATACTAAAAGAGCAAATTGGTGCGACCGGAGAGATTCGAACTCCCGACTCCTAAGTTCGTAGCCTAGTACTCTATCCAACTGAGTTACGGTCGCATTAAATGGTACCTAGTGTAGGAGTCGAACCTACGACATTCCGCTAATCGGGCAGACGTTCTTCCGCTGAACTAACCAGGCATAAAATTGGTACTCAGTACGGGAATCGAACCCGTCTTTACAACTTGAAAGGCTGTCGTCCTTACCGATAGACGAACTGAGTATAATAAAGTATTTGTTATATTGTGGATTTTGTCAGTTTATTGTTCCACAACTTCACGACGCCATAGTAACTATATTACCGCACTGCTCGATACCCTACCCATTATGCGAACACTTTGGGATCAAACGGGATAACAAAATAAAACAGGATAGCATTTTTTTTCATAAACGTTGAAAGTTTTTTTGATTTGCTGTTGCTATCCTAAAACTGGTGCCCCATGACAGAATTGAACTGCCGTATCCTGATTACAAAACAGGCGTAATACCGTTATACGAAAAGGGCGAAAATTGGCGCCATGGACGAGAATCGAACTCGCATAGAACGGATAGACAATCCGGTGCATTACCAGTCTGCTACCATGGCATATCATTGGCTCCGTATCTGGGTAACGATCCCAGCTAGTCATTGATTAACAGTCAAGTCCGTGCACCATGCTCGGATTCTACGGAATAAATTACTGGGAATGTTGAGGGCTCTTACCCCACTGTTGTTTGTATAGGTTGCGCGGCCTATACATCCCGGGCAAATTCCCTGACCCGGCAGTGTTTACTTTGTGGCTCTTGCTTTCCACTTGATTCTTGGCAGGGGCACTAGGGATCGAACCTAGGCTCACAGATTCAAAGTCTGTTGTGCTACCATTACACAATGCCCCAATAAATTTGTAACACACTATTTCTAATGTGTGTATTAAAGCACTCTACATGGGTACGTACCCACTTGTCGCCTTTCGGCTAGAGAATGCTTTAATACGCTTAGATTTTGCACACTACAAATAGTGTTTCATCCCTAAGGCCGCCCATTCGCCCATGTTTAAAGTGCAGGCTAGGATCTCGTTTCCCATACACACTATCTCTCCACTACGCAACTTTATAGCTGCTTCTTAATTAACCCTTAGTATAACAGAGTATCCGTTTACTGTCAAACTCTGTTTGTTGCTTTTACACAACACTTACTAATTTTACTAATCGTATGCAACCTTTTTGATTGCTTCTTAATTGTCTCTAGTATAACAGAATGACCATTTATCGTCAAGTTTGTTATACTACAAAAAACTAAAACCCCTGAGTACTTTCGTAGCCCAGGGGTTGAATAAACTTGTTATGATGTAACTTATTAATCCGTTCCCCGGGCTCCTCTTTGGTTATCATTGCCGCGAATACTTGTAGGATATGATACCGCAAAGGCCGCTAAGGTCTCTATAGACCATAGCCCCGTATGTTTCGGCATGTAACAAGTTTTATTCATCATAGTCTTTTATTTAGTCCTGGTTAAAAATAACTGCAAATAACATAGTGTTTTTGCGTTTATGTGTGTATTATATAGCAATTGTGAGTTGAAGTCAACCTTCAGTTTACCCAAATTTATTTAAGACTAATATCTCTTACGTAATTGTCTACCCATTTAACCTGCTGTTGAAGCAGTCTAGGATCTTGATACCTTTGTCCGACAGTAGTACTAATTAATTCATCAAGTGTGTATCCCAATCCCATAGAGGCTAATCCTGCCCAAGACTGTTCTGTGAAATGTTCATTAACATATTTTAACATCATACTAGAAGCCTTGAGTGATTCAATGTAAGACATATCTCCATTTATCCAATGATTTCTATTATCTGGGTTGGGGAAAGTATATCCGTATTTTTCGTCAGCATATAACTCAAAGTCACTATATACTGCTTCGTTAGGAAAGTATTTGGGAATCCTAACGCTAAGTGTCTGAAAAGATACATTAGGTATTTTATTTTCTTCCGACCATTTAATCCAATCCCATCCATCTTGAATCGTATCACCGGGCAAACCTATTATAAAATTAATAGAAGTAAGAGTTTTTCCTCCGCAAATGTCATGTACATAGTAAGGTACAAACTCTTTACCATATTTTGAACTCCATTGTTTATTAATACTTTTGGCGGCCGCGGTGTTGAAAGTTTCTATTCCTAATATAGCACCTATCATGCCTTGTTTATATAATTCTCTAGCTATTTCTTGATATCGGTGTAATAAATCTGTTCGAATATGTGCAGTATATTGAATAGTAAACGGGAGACCATCAACCATTTTACACCAATCTTCCATTTTTACAGGATCATCATTAAAGGTATCATCCATGATCATGTAATTAGTTACTTGGTATCTCTCGTAGTTTTCTATTATTTCATCCCTGAGTAGACTAAAATCTCTTACATATTCACCTTGCTTTTTCCCCTTCATATCATACCTACAAAAATTACAAGAATAGATACATCCTCGAGATATTTCTATAGGAAGTGTTTCGCCTGGTTGTATTCTATCTGACTCATGCCATCGATGGGAACATGTTTGTATAGTCCATTCTTTTTGCCTAGTTCTTCTTATCCCGTGATTTTTAATTTTATCCACTAGGTCCAGTATAGCATTTTCTGCCCAACCACGAATGATATGATCAGCATTAAATAATGTTGTAAATCGGTCTGGTATAGGACCTCCTAATATAATCTTTGATCCATAATCTAATTTCAATCGGTCAATGACTCGACAAAAAGGAATATGCTCTGGGTTAATATCTTTCATATCCTCAAAAAATGTTGTGCTAATACCAATAATAGTATTAGTATCCATATACAATTTAGAAATATCGTAAAGTTCTTCTTCAGATAATACATTTACAAAATTAATAATTTGCACTGTATAACCATTACTTCTTAAACTATTAGCAATCTTGGATGGACCTAAGGCTCTCCAAGGCCTAAAACCCATATATGTTCTATCTATTGAATCCTCGGGTATATTATTTAACGGGGACATCTTAGAAATTGCAGAATGTTGCCCACCGCACTTTGAAAATAACAAAAAATCAACAGGATTGGTATTCATAATCTATTCCTTATATTTTATTAAACAAATCTATTTCCTCTATCCAACTCATAACCTCATCACGATTTGTGATAGTAGTTATTTTAGCAGCATTTTGTATTTTTATACGATTAATTGGGCGAACCCACCAATCAGATACTTCTAAGTTAAGTATATCTTCATAATACATATGTTGTATAGAAAATATTTTTTTAAGGTCATCAACTTCTTTCTGAAAGTTTAACATTTTATCAGCTACTGATTTAAAGTGTTCTTTAGTAATTGTAATTTCTTGAGCCTTGGGTTCAAAAAAATGAAATTGCGTAGTGGTCAATGAAATGATATGACTCCAAAAAGTTGCAACCTTGTCCCGACGTTCTATTAAAACATAATCTAACTCTTTGGTAGATAAAAACTTTATAAGTTTATCATTTACATGGCATGTATGAACTTTTAAACTGATCGGAGAATGTTTACTTTCTAATTCGTTATAGATGCTAAATCTATCGTTCAATTCAGTTTCTATATCTATATCATCTCCGTAATATCTATCCGGAATATGATTTGATAGAGTATAATATTGTGCTATAGAATTTTTAAATTCAGGCCGGTGGGGGTGAGATTTCCAAATCAAATCAAGATTAAATAATTCAAATGCACTAAACTGTGGTAATCCACTTTGAAACCAAGTACTACCTGATCTATAGTGGCTGAATATTATTAATGGTTTGTATATGTTTATCATTTTTTATTTATCCCCTGTATCCAATGCTTCGATAAATAACAGTATATGAAATTTCATTGTTTATTATTTAATGTGAACGGAAGAGTTCGTCAAAGATCATCCGGTATTCATCGTATTGCATCTCACTTAAGACAACAAAATTGGGATGCTGAGGTTATGGATTTTGCTGCTTTTTGGACACTAGAACAATTAAAGCAACTATGTAGGAGCAGAATAACATCTAATACCAAATGGATTGGATTTTCTCACGTTTGGCAATTAGATGAAGAAACAGTAGAAGAAGGTAACCTATTGTTTGATGCAAAAACATGGCCAGATCATATTGAACTTTTTTGTGGTTGGGTTAAAGAAACATATCCAGACATATTTATAGTAACCGGTACCCAACAAAAACCCATTTTTACGTCCAAGTATGTAGATTATTCTATATCCGGTTACGGTGAATATGCAATTGACGCCTTATTAAAATACAAAGTTAGTAATGGTCCAAGACCAAACTTTGATTTAATTAGGGGCAAGGGTGGACAACATATCATATCTAGTTTACATAATTATCCTGCTCATCCGATGAGAGAACCAATCATCAAATATGAAGATAGAGATTTCATAATGCCCGGAGAATGGGCACAAATTGAATTTAGTAGAGGTTGTAAATTTTCGTGTGATTTTTGTAATTTTCCAATCTTAGGAGTAAAAGGTGATTATACTAGAACGTCCGAAAGTGTACGAACTCAACTAATAGATTCATATGATAGATTTGGAATTCAAAATTATACAGTCACTGATGAAACGTTTAATGATAGTACAGAAAAAATTACTAAATTTGCTGATGTAGTTGAAACATTGCCATTTAAACCATATTTTACTGGATTTATTCGGGCTGATTTAATGATTAGTCGTAAACTTGACAAAGAAGAATTATTGCGAATGAATTTTTTAGGTCACTATTATGGCGTTGAAAGTTTTAATCACACTGCCGTTAAATTTGTAGGTAAGGGGATGCACCCTGATAGAATGAAACAAGGGTTGATAGATGCTAAACAGTATTTTAATGGTAACAGCAATAATATGTATATTGCAACTATAAGTTTAATATGTGGGTTGCCGTATGAAACTATAGAATCCTTACTTGAAACTGAGCAATGGTTAAAAGATCATTGGTTAGATCAAAATATTATTTCTTGGGCGTTTGAAATGACTGATGATTCTTGGTCTGAGCAATCTAAAATATCAAAAGATTACACTAAATACGGTTATAGAAAGTTACCGATGTTTGTTCCTGATAAATTAGGGATGGCTATACCACATCAACATACTAGTTTAGTTAATTGGGAAAATGATCAAATGAATTTTGTACAGGCGGTAGATATTGCAAATAGAATGCAAAATCATTACCTTGGTAGACGCCCTACATGTTTTACAATTGCTGATATTATGATAGATGAAGAATTAAACTGTGTAGACCTAGAGTATAGACTTAAAAAATTAACACTTTGGGAAATGAAAAAATATCGTCAAAATACTAACTTGCAGCAAACGTTTTTAGAAAATTATATCACTAAAAAATTAAACTATTAATAAGGAATATTATATGAGTACAACTAATTGTTTACAACATTTTAATTATGATCCGTTGCCGATCGAATTAAAGAACAAAATTATAAAATTTGTATTAGAGGTTCATGAAAAGGGTATAGGCATGAAAGCCTTAGCTAACATAGTACCTAATGAAAAAAATAACGTAGATACTAATACAACAGACAATAATGTTTTTATATACATACTTCACCCTACATTAACATTTCAAGTACAACAATATTTTTCAAAATATTTCAATGACCACCCAACTTTATCAACTACTCGTGGTAGAGGGGTGTTAGTTCAATTAATAAACGGTCCCATAACAGGTCAGGATTTTAATACTATACATCCTCATACTGATCCAGATACTAGGCCGAAAACGTTGATGTATATATTAAAATCCGGCGGAGACAATGTAAAAACTACTTGGTATAAACTTAAGGATCAGTTAATAGATTATACAGAAACAGCCGACGCAGCCGACAACACCATTAATGTATATGACTTACCTATATATAGCAATGACATGTTAGATCCTATACATGAATATGTAATGAAGGAAGATAATTGGTATCTTTTTAATCATAGCATTACCCACGGCGTGACCAATATAGCATCTACTAGGATTAGTTTAACATTAGTACTTGATTACGAAAACGTAGAAAAAAAAGCAAGAGAGATTGCCGGAGAAACAGATTTAGTTAAATTAGCTAGTGAATGGGCAACACTAGATTGCTTAAAATAAAAACGGGGCTTAAGCCCCGTTTTTATTATCTTCCTCTTACTGGTGCGCCGGCGTCCCCTTTGGTATTAGCGGGAGGGGTTGTCAGTTTTCCTGGCAATGTTTGTGTTGTCATAATGATTCCTAATTAAAAACAAGAATTATCTTGTATATTTATTTATCTAAATTTAATTTTTTAAGAATTTCTGCTTCATATTTATTTGACCCGTCTGGATTATTTTTATACACAAAATAATCCAATCCCATCTGCTCAAGTCCAAGTAATTTAGTAAAAGCCCATCTTCTTTCCGTGCATGCGGTATTGCAAGGTTCTGTTAAATTTGTGTGAGAATGTGCATCCCCGATTGGTGTTAATTTTAGAATATCTTCTAAATCTAATTGCAATAGAGCATCTACAATATGATATTTTTGTAAGTTGGATAATGGGGTCTTTATTATACCGAGTGCCGTAGAGATTTTTGCATTATTTCCCTTAAAGTCGGCATCAGGAGGTTCAATATACCCCATACACAAAAATTTATGTTTGCGAAAGCTAGACTTTCTGTTATTAAAATAATCTAGCATTCCATGAAAAGCCTTTTTTATAGGTATATTACTAGGGCAAACATGGAAAAAATCAGAGTCCGGATCATCTTTGCTCTTTCCGTATGTAAAATCTAAAATTCCACCTTTATTTTTTAATTTACTTTGTATTAATTTTACCATTAATGGAACAGTAGCATACCCTTCCTGTAACCCGTTTTCATTTTTAGGTAGAACTTGAAAAGCATCAATTATAACAGGTATAATAACATAAGGGATGACTTGATGCGTATTTAACAGACCCAATAAATATAGCAACAATGAACTATCCATTCCAGCAGTAAAGCCTACTACTAGTGTATTTCTTGGGTCATCATTTGCCGGTAGTGAAATATATAAGGTTCTTCTATCATAATTAGGGCCGCATTCTAATTCATAATTAGTATCATGTAAATTTGTAATAATCTTCCCTTCTTCGGAGAATTTACTAAAATTAGGCATTGGTTGTTCTAGAGGTGCTTCCGCAATGAGAATTGTTATTATCCATTTTGGATTAGATATTGGGGCCAATGCTTGATGTTGTGTTTTTAAATTTATTAAAGGGTCATCATAATCATATTTAAAAAATAACAGTTTACCTTGCGCAGGCTTTACTATAACTTGCTCCCATGGAAAATATGTTTCTCCACCTTCATCAACATCATTTAAATATAAAACTACAGTAGCAATTCTATTGCCTCCCTTAGAACACATTTTATGTATTGCTTCAGTATATACTTTATTGTTTGGTTGCTCAATTAAAAAATCATAGTGTGATTGAAAATGTTGATTTGCATCTGAATAATGAGTTACTTGAAATTCTTCAAAATGACTTTTATCTATTCCAATAGTTTCTGCAACTCGTGTATATACTAAATCAATTAAATTAACAGAGTCAGAATTTTTATTTTCTACATCACTATAATATGTAGTTCTGCTATCTCTAATTTTAGTAAGTACTTCTTTACCACCAGTCCCCGCAGTAGAATATATTTCTGAAGGTACTTGCTTTAGTTTACCTAATTCAATTAATTTATTACATTCATCTACTGATAGGAAGTTATCTATACAACCTATAAAAGGGGTATCATTTAAAATTGTAAATTCTGACATTAACTAACTACTCCCATAAAATGTAATCTAGGAAAAGTTGAACAATTAATAAAGGTATGATCTTCAGTAGTGTTCACTAAATAAACCTTCCCACATTCTAGATGTTTTACTATGCCCTTTTTAAATATAAAATAACAATCGGGATTTGTTATCAATGGTATATGAATTCTAGTGGCAAGGTCTTTGTGCATACTATAACATGAATACGGTGGCACCCACATAAATCTACTTCTT
>Ga0209107_10002294_pt1 | contig 10633 bp, 7 predicted proteins | sample LakErihyJuly2011_2_FD_187460 | JGI IMG/M metagenome (GOLD analysis project Ga0209107, IMG submission 187460) | Freshwater microbial communities from dead zone in Lake Erie, Canada - CCB hypolimnion July 2011 (SPAdes) (version 2) | ecosystem: Environmental > Aquatic > Freshwater > Lentic >... | reverse complement strand
AGTTATTTAATATAGTAATTTCATTATCTATTTTTTTCATTTTATCTAAAGTTTGCCGAATATATATATTTTTATCCTTTTTTTCTAAACTATTTAAATATTCTAAAAGTTTTAGAAGCGCTTCATTTTGTTTGTTTTTAAAGGTTAATGTATATTCAAATTCTTTCTTTCTTATATTTAATAATTTTTCAAGTGTCTTTCTTTTAGTTTCATCATAGTTAGGCAAGTTATGTTTTAATTCTTTATATTCATTAATAAATTCTTCTTTGTCATTAACAATATGTGTAATTAAATCTTTTACTTTGTTATCATAAATCGCAATATTTTCTCCTAAACTTTTTACCATAATGTTATATATGTTTAATTTATAACATTATAAAATATTATTAAATATTATTAAATATCATAAAAAATATTATAAAAATAATATTAAATATTTTATCTCAAACTAGTATTATAATAAGTTTGTAATTGTGAATTGGATAATCCTATTCTTTGATCTTGAGTTAAATAATTATTTGCTGTAGTATCATAGTCACAATTAGGTTCCCATTCGCAAAAAACATAATCCGTAAGTTGATTGCTTACATTTACCATGTTTGTTTCGGAGTCCCAGTTATAATTAACATTATATAATGGTTCACATTTGTTATTGGTTGGATTAATTTTACATTTTGAACAATTAGCGAAATTTTCTAATGTATCATTAGTATTAGTATTATTATAGAAATATAATACATAAATACTTGAAATCACTATAAATCCTATAACAAAAATTTTGAATAAATTTTTTAAATCTGTATTATTTTTCATATTATATATGTTATTCTTCTATAATATACTAATATTTTTATAAATTTTTTTATTTTATAAATTTTTAATATACTAAATACTAAATACTAAATACTAAATACTAAATACTAAATAATAAATACTAAATACTAAATACTAAATAAAAAGCAAAAATTAGAAGTTTAAAGTATATTATTTTAAATATTTTATATTTATATATAAACTATGGATAAAACAATTGAAACACAATTACAAAGAATTAAAAGTATATTAGAACCATTAATAAAAAGCAAACAAGCAAAATATAAAGCACTTGAAGAGTTAAAAATAAGAATAGAAGAAATAAGACAAGAAAGAATTAAAAAATTTACAGATAAAATAGCAAGTACTAAAATAAGCAATGCTTATAAATCTAAACTTCAACTAGTTGACGAAAATAAAGCCATCTCCGATGTTTTATGTGAAATTAGTTCAATACGAGATATATATAGAAAGAAAATAGATGATTTATTAACAAGTCATGGAACGCCCAAAAAACTAAGTAATTTATATTTTTACTTTTGTAAATTTGGAAATAAAATATTAGGTTATTCGCCTGTATCAAAAATACCTTCTATAATAGAAGAAATAGTTGGTTGTGTATTTGTTAATACAAGTTTTGCTTCAACAAACTTTGACGGTATAACATTTAGACAATCTAAATTTTTAAATGTGAATAAAGATAATCCAATATTAAAACGATCCCCATCTTATAAAACAACAAAAACTCAATACAATTTTAATACAGATGACTTCAAGTTTCAAAATGTAAGATTAATTGAATCTCGATTTATAGATTGTGAGTTCTTTAATATTGATTTTGCATCTAGTAAATTTTTTGATTCTACTAAAGTTGAAATTAATAATATTTTACCTACATTTAAAAATTGTAATTTTAATGGTGGTTCCATTTTTCACGATAGAAGTTTTGGCCCTGTATATAAATATGTAAATCCACCACTTAGCAAATATAATATGAAATATTATACGCTATTTGATTTAGCTAAATTGCCTGCTAGTAATAAACATTTAATGATAAAACCAGATGGTTCATTAATGACCCCGCTTGAAGAAACATCACATCCTGCCGAAATAGTTTTTGAAGATTGTAAATTTACTAAAACAACTATAAATTATGATAAACTTACTATGCCAGGTAATAGAAATATTATGTTTATAAATTGTGTTTTTAATTCAAATATGTTTGTAAAAGAAAATTTTAATTGTTATCATTTTCGCAAATGCTCTTTTAATAATGTTTCATTTATTGAATGTACGTTTGCTTATAGTTATTTTGAAGAATGCACTTTTAAAGATACATTATTTAGAAGAGGATCATTTACTAAAGGTGGAGCTATAAGATTTACCAAATGTAAATTATTGGATTGTAAATTTATACTAGTAACTTTTAATCAACTAGGTTATAAAAACACATTAGTATTTGATAGTAATAATGTTATTAATAAATGTATTTTCCAAAGTTGTAATTTATTCAGTTTTAAATTCAATAATGATTCACTATATAATATTCCCGACACAACACTTCTAAATATGAAACAAAGTGAGTTTATAAGTTGTAAATTATTTAGTGTTAATTTTAATAATTGCGACTTAGAAGGAAGTAAATTTGAACCACGACTAAATGGCAATGGTACTGCCCTCATTAATATGATTAATTGGTTTGGAAACATATTTCTTATATTTGATAATATGCCTTTTCCTTATGGAGAAAATAAAACTCGTGAGTTTGAAGTATTGTGTAATGTTAATAATCCAAATGGATTTAATCTTTTTTTAGAAGAATTCCAAGGTCATAAACTTGCTATAAAAAAACACGCTTCAGGATATAGTGATCTCTTTGTTCTTATGGAATATAGCGATTATGTTGCTTTAAATATTGATGTTAGAAACTTTAAAAAACCCGAATATAATATAAATCCATATGATTATTTTACAATAACTGATGACACAACACAAGAGACTTCATATATTTATATTGTTCAAGAAACATACATGTTTAATACTAATATTAAAAATTGTAATTTTTTTCAAGTCGAGGGATTTGAAACCTTTGATTTTACTCGAGTAAAACAAAACGCAGAAGGCAAACCAGATATAACTGCGTGTAATTTCACAGGTGTAAATTTCTTAAATGCTAACTTTAATGGTTGTAAAATGCTTGGAACAATTTTTGATGTTGCCGATGTGACAGGGGTAGATTTTAGAAATGTTGTTGTAAATGAAAATACTACATTTGGAAATACGCTTAATACAGACCAAGTATTAGGACAAATTCAAAGAGATGATGGATCAGTATATATAGAAGGAACTTTGAATTTAAGTACCGGACGCGAATTTCAATTTTCAGAAATGCAGCAGCGCGCAAACGAAACTCACGCACGCATTGCTTTTGTTATTGAAAATAAAGAAAAATTATTTGAGGCACTTGAAAGCACAGGCATTCCTATTGATGACGATAATTTTAAAGAAACTATGAAAGAATTTTTAATAGCAAGTCACGGAGGCAAAAGCGAATATGTTAATTATGTAATTATTACAAAAACCGGAGAAACTATTGTTGATTTTTTAAACCATTTAATAGTTATTTATAACAAAATATTAAGCACACGAACAGATTTACCAAATGATGAAGACAAAGAATATATTAGATACTACTTTCCCTTGGCATTAACAAATTATTTTTCATATAAATTAAAACTTGATAGCACAGAAAAAAAAGAATTATTAGATAATTTATCTAGAGCAGTTAGCAATGACTTTATGGACCATTTTGTTAAATTTAAAACACATGTAAGCAGTCATTGGTGTTTCTTACAATTAGTAACTCAATCATTAAAATTACTAGTTTCATGCACAGACTTATATATATATAATTTTCTGGAATATTATTTTAATGAGATTTTTAATGCTCATGCCCAAGGATCGCCAAGTTGTCCTTTAGGTATGGTTGAACGATGGATTACTATTCACTCACAAGTAATGGAAGCTTACTTGATGTTAATTAAAAAAAAGAGTACTGAGTTAAAAGAATTGGATACTAGCAAAATTAACAAACTCAGAAGTTATTCCAGAAAAAATATTAACGATCCGAAAATTACAAAAGAATATATTAACGAATTTAATAATTCAGAAAGCAAAGAAAAATTACATAATAAATATGTTTTTCATAAATTTATAAATATTTTAAAACCGCATTCATATTTACCAGAAAATTTAGAAGCAGATATTGAATTTGATTTAGATTATAATATTAGCATAGAAATGAGTAGGCAATGTAATAGACTTATAAAAAATAAAATAGACGATGGGTCAATAACAACATTACAACAAATATATGAAGCTTATATTGATATAATGTGTAAACTAATTATTGCTAATAATAAAATAACACAAGAACAAATTGATAAATTAGAAGCAGATACTAGACCTATAGTTAAAAAAGCATATACTGAGAAACGCGATGCTTTATATACAAAAATCAGAGAAGATGAAGCAAAAAACTATATAATAGTTTTGTGTATGATGGTTGATTTAAAATTTGATGAAAAAACTCTTGACTTAGACAATCTGGCTCAAACCGAAGAAAAATTAACAATGAAAGAGTTAGTTGACTATTTTGATGAAACAACTATGGGTGGAAAAAGAAGAAAGAAAAATACAAGAAATATTAGAAAAACAAAAAAAATAAGAAAAATTAATAAACTTATAAAAGGGGGTCTTGCGCCTAGAGTAACTTTATCACGCAAATCATCTTCCTCACCTAAATTATCTTCATCACCTAAATTATCTTCCTCACCTAAATTATCTTCATCACCTAAATCATCTTCCTCACCTAAATCATCTTCCTCGCCTAAATTATACAATTTAATCGAACAACTAATAATAAATAAATTGAAATCATTAAGTTTAGAAGAATTCATAACTATAAATGTTATGCCTTTAGATGAAGAACCTTTAAATATATTTGATAATAATAGAACCTCTAAGTCATTAACTAGAAAGCGAACTATGTCAATACCAAATCTAGTTGCACAATCAAAAGTAGAAAGAACTTTGTCTAAACGAAGCAAATCATTAGGATCTTTAATAAAATCTAATGGTGCTTATTCTTCTAATTTTAATTCTGTTTATAGTTATGTTTATAGTTCTATTTCTATTAGTCTTAAAAACGCAAATATTGAAAATAAATATTATATAGATTTTATAAGACAAAGACACGCTAAAATAGGCAAAAATCATAAAAAAATATTAGATATCTTGGACTTGGATTTAAATAGTGACATTGGTGACATAAGATTAAAAGAGAAAGTAATTAACACACCTAAAAGATTAAGCGGAACATTAAAGAAGAAATAAATTAGTAAAAGTTATAGTCCCACAAGTATTATGGCATTTTAAAATTGATTACGTATAATTAATTATTAAATATTAAATTATAAAATATAAGTATTTTAAATTATAAAATGAGTCAAATGAGTCAAATTGCTATGGTTAAAAATCAAAATATATTTAATAAAACTTTTATATTCAAGTTGGTTGACTATAGTTTTGGAAATTTGCCTTCACAAATGATTATCGAAATTTTTAAAGATGGACGTCCATTTTCGCATTTTATAGAAAAATGGTTATCACTTAATTTTGAATTAATTCACATTGGGGGTTGTAAAGCATATGATTTTGTAGATGAAAATGATGAAAACACTAAATATGACCAAAAAACATTCACATTGCGAGGATGTAAATTTATGCCTTCAAATATGATTGGTGAAGGAAGAAAATTTGACAAAGAAATTTTTGAAACAAAAGCGCAAAATTTAAATTATATTATTGTTAGTAATGTAAATTTTCCTGAAATAAAAATTAAATTTGTTAAAGGAACAGATTTAATTATTACTTATCCAAATGGAACTATTCCATCAAAGGATTTTATTAAATTCTTTAATTAATTCTTGCTTTCCTATAGATTTAGGACCGACCGTATTATTGGAATCATAAACAATTGATTTTAATAAGTCAAGATTTTTAGCTAAATCATTAGCATTTGTAAATCTAATAAAATAATGTGATTGGACACTTTTATTACTACTATTTACATCAATAGTTCCAGCATTAACACCTACACGACGAAATGAAATACATGGATTATCTGTTTTTTTAACAAATATAAAATTATGCGGTTCTAATTTTTCTGTAACCTCTCTAGCATATGTTTTATTTATCCATATTTGAAATATACACGGAACATCGTGCTCTTTAGTATTTACTAAGAACGATTTTTCTGGCAAATCTATTTCACAAAGCAAATGAAAATTTGGTGGAAATGTTTTTTTTAAACTATCTTTTTTGAAACTTCTTGGCAAAATAAATGATATGCTACTACAAAATTCGCAAGATTTTTTTATAAATTTTATTGCTAAGGAAGATTGACGACCAAATGGAGGATTACCTAATATGTGTATTTTTTTAGTATTAGTATTAGTATTAGTATTAGTATTATAAAGCAAATAATCTTGCTTTATAATTTCTTCGTGTTCAGGTTCTAAATCATAAAATTCATAGTTACATTTTAAAGATTTAATAGCATCAATAAACGCACCATTACCAGCGCTAGGTTCTATAATTAAATCATCATTGTTGGGTGCTACATATTCTTTAAATAATTCTATAATATAATCTACTATTTTTTTTTTTGTATAAAATTTATCAATAACATCTCTCTTTAATCCTTTTGTTTGCTTTGTTTCCATAATATAAATTATAATAGTTTATTATTATAATAGTTTTTTTATAATAATAAAAATTTATATCAATTTTTATTATTTTTGTTTATTTTTGCTATTTTTGCTATTTTTGCTAATTTTGCTAATTTTGCTAATAACTTATAATAAATGTGAATTATATTGATTATTTACCATAATAAATTTAGTATTGTTTGCCAATTCTTCTAAATTAGCACTATTTGTATAGGTACACACACTTCTTAGTCCACCTAAGAAATTTTCAACAGTATTTTTTAACGCACCTTTATAAGCAACTTTGAGTTCGCGCCCTTCAGAACTTCTATAATTAGTATTGTTATTTGCAGCATAATTATTTTTCATAGCATAACTTGAACTCATACCATAAAAAAATTTATGCTTTTCTCCTGTTTTTTCATCACTAACAATTTCTCCAGGATTCTCATCGTGTCCGGCAAATGCTCCTCCAATCATTACAAAATCAGCACCGGCTCCAAATGCTTTTGCCAAATCACCTGGACAAGTAATACCTCCGTCACTTAAAATAAAAGCCTTGTTATGTTTATGTTGATCATGTTCATAGCATATTTCAAAATTAATGCGATTACTCTCTTTACATTCTTGAACGCATTCTAAAATACAACTAAGTTGTGGCATACCTACACCGGTTTGAATTCGAGTAGTACACGCACTACCACCACCAATACCTACTTTATGAATATCAATTTCTAAAGCATTTAATAACTCTATTCCTTCCGACGTACATACATTACCTGCTAAAATAATCTTTTCTGGATATTCAATTCTTAATATTTTACAAAAGTCATTAAATTTAGAAATATAACCATTTGCTATATCAACACAAATGAATTTACATTCAAAATTATCTAAAATACGTGTTAAATTGTCATAATCGTCACTACTTATTCCAGTAGAAATCATAAAATAGTCAGGATTTAATTTAGAATCACTATTTTCTTTATTGTAATCTAATAAATCTTGTAACCTATGAAATTTATGAAGAGCAGTAATAATTTTATAAGTGCTTAATACTTTATATACATCCAATGTTCCAATAGTTGTCATATTGGCTGCTACAATAGGAATACCTCTCCATGTTAGTCCATTTTGAAAAACAATAGTTTTTTCAAGTTCAACGTCTTTTCGGCTATTAATATTTGATTTTTTAGGAAGAATTAAAACATCTTTAAAATCAAGATATTTATCCATAGTGTCAAATTTATACATATAAATATTATCACCCATATTACTTAATTATTTAACAACTATATTTAGTTATGTTTAGATATGTTTATATTTGTTTAAATATTTTCAAAATATTATAATATGTTATATTAATATTGTTACATGACTTCATTTTATCCTATATTTAATGATGATCCAATTTTCGGTGACAAACTAATAAAAAAATCTTGTCCGGCAACGAGCGATATATGTGGTAATCTTCCTGGTGTATCGGTTTTAGATAATTTTATAATTCCAAAATGTAATGATATTAATTTTAAATTTTCATTGAGTCAAGAGGATTCACCAAATGGTTGTTGTGTAGTAGAATCATCCAATAATACTTGTGACACATATATTCCTGACTCTCCGAATTTTACTAGCGAGGATTATGATATGGGTATTCAATTTTTAGATGCCAATAATTTAAATCCAAGAAAAATATGTCATTCGGCACCTATTAGAAAAAGAGTTATGAAAATACAAGATTTTTTTATTGCTATTTCAATAAGTGCTGCTGTAATTTTTTTAACTGCTATAGTTGGTTCTTGTTACGAATTTTGGCTTAAATATGGTGCTGGACTACTTAATAGCGACAATACTAAGTTAACATATGAAAATAAATGTGGTAAATCAATATCTCCAATAGAATATGCTTTTCCTTCATCTATGAATGAGTATCCATATAAAAGTTGTGGAGATGATTCAAAAATGGGGTTCCCTTATTCTATTATTACATATTTTAATGTAAAAAAAAAAGAAACACAAACACATATACAACTACAAAAAGAAGCCGAACATTTTGGATATAAATTTATGAAACTTTATGGACTACCTATTAAATCTTTTTGTTTAAATTTTTTATATACATTATTGTTTTCTAGAAAATGTCTAAATTTTATATTAGTAACTTTATCTGAAGCTTATAAAAATATAGAGCATCCAGCCATCAAAAATATCATATTTTTATTTTTAACAGGTATAGCATTTAGTGTTATAGCCAAGTATAGTGGAATACAAGAATTAAATACTGGTGCTGGTTATATATTATATCTTTTAACACTCGTAATAGTATTTGCTATGATGTTTACAATATTTGCAACTAATTTTGTTTTATATTGGTCTCCTGAGTATTATAATAAGTTTGAAGATAAAGATGAAACTAGTCCTCCTATTTTAAATAAAAATTATTCGCTATTTAGTAATATTTTTTATGATATCAATGCCGAGTCCAAAGACAATAAACTACTTAAAATAGTTCTCAATGTATGTTTGGGATTATTGGCAATATTACCTTTTTTAATTTGTCTTGGAACAGGATTAGTTGGTTCTCTGTTTGGAACATTTTATATGATATTATCATTATTATTTAATATATTTATTATTCCATTGTCAAATGTAGGCAGTTTTTTTAGTATTATTAAAGACCATAAAGATTTATTGACAATATTACTTTGTATTAGTCTAGTATTAGCCTCCGTAGATAATTTTAACTCTACTGCTAGCGGAACTCTTGGTGGTATAGTAGGATTATTAATATTATATAAAATATTTACTGGTATGATATAAAATATTTATTAAGTTAATTATATATAATTATATATAATTTGTAAATAATATAAAACAATATGACAAATTAATTATATTATGGGAAAGAAAAAATCAGGAAACAAAAAGGAACTACCTTTTGTTAGTATATGTACACCAACATTTAATAGACGTCCATTTTGGGAATACGCCATTAAATGTTTTAATCATCAAGATTATCCAAAAGATAAGATGGAGTGGATTATTATAGATGATGGAACAGATAAAATTAAGGATTTAGTATGTAATATTAGTCAAGTTAAGTATTTTGAATATGATGAAAAGATGCCATTAGGAAAAAAAAGAAACTTGATGCATGAAAAATCAATAGGTGACATAATAGTATATATGGATGATGATGACTATTATCCTCCTGAGCGTGTTTCGCACGCAGTTAATATGTTATTAACTCATCCAAATGCTTTATGTGCCGGAGCAAGTGAAATTTACATATGGTTCAAACATATTCAAAAAATGTTTCAATTTGGTCCTTATGGTCCAAATCACGCAACAGCCGGAACATTTGCTTTTAGACGTGAAATGTTGCGCGATCATAAATATGAAGAGCATGCTGCTTTAGCCGAGGAAAAAGCATTTTTAAAGAATTATAGCGTTCCATTTGTTCAACTCGAACCAAAAAAAACAATATTAGTGTTTTCACATATTCATAATACTTTTGATAAAAAAAAATTATTAGAACATGGAGAAAATAATTTTCAAAAGACATCATCGCGAACAGTAGACGAATTTATTAAAGATAAAGACATGAAAGAGTTTTATATGGAAAAAATAGACAATTTATTACAGAATTATGAACCAGGAGATCCTTCCAATAAACCAGATGTGTTAAAACAAATGGTTGAAATTGACGAAGAGCGAAAAAAAATGATGCATCAAAATAATGGGCAAGGACAAGGACAAATTATTTTAAATCAGGATGGCAAGGAGATTGCCTTAACTAATCAGCAAATAGTTCAAATAATTCAATCTCAGCAAGAACAATTACAAAATTTTGAAAAAATATTATTTGAGAAAGACACTTTAATTAAACATTTAATTACTGAATTACATAATTATAAAAAATAGAATAATTATAAAAAATAGAATAAATATAAAAAATAGAATAAATAGAATAAATAGAATAAATAGAATAAAATTATATTCAATATATAATTATATTCAATATATTATTATATTCAACATATATAATA
>Ga0209107_10002291_pt1 | contig 10638 bp, 7 predicted proteins | sample LakErihyJuly2011_2_FD_187460 | JGI IMG/M metagenome (GOLD analysis project Ga0209107, IMG submission 187460) | Freshwater microbial communities from dead zone in Lake Erie, Canada - CCB hypolimnion July 2011 (SPAdes) (version 2) | ecosystem: Environmental > Aquatic > Freshwater > Lentic >... | reverse complement strand
TTCTCGGGAATATCGCCCCTAAATCTGGGGTTCTACTGACCATTAGCCAACCACCTCGCGCCTTGTAGGCCTTCGGTTATAGGCTTACCGCAAGCAAGAGACGAAATTAAGAGGAGATAGCCGATGTTTGAGCGCTTTACCGATCGAGCCCGACGAGTAGTTGTCTTGGCTCAAGAAGAAGCACGCATGCTCAATCACAATTACATCGGCACTGAACACATTCTGCTTGGACTCATCCACGAAGGTGAAGGCGTCGCTGCCAAAGGCTTGGAAGCGCTCGGAATCTCACTTGAAGGCGTTCGCGCTCAAGTTGAAGAAATCATTGGCCAAGGACAACAAGCTCCTAGTGGTCATATTCCATTTACGCCACGCGCCAAGAAAGTCCTAGAACTTTCACTTCGCGAAGCGTTGCAACTTGGTCACAATTACATTGGTACAGAACATATTTTGCTTGGACTTATACGTGAAGGCGAAGGCGTTGCTGCACAGGTACTTGTAAAACTTGGCGCGGATTTAAATCGTGTACGTCAACAAGTTATTCAACTTCTCTCTGGCTACCAAGGGAAAGAAGCAGCAACAAATAGTGGCCCAGCTGAGGGCACTCCATCTACTTCGTTAGTACTTGATCAATTTGGCCGCAATCTGACACAGGCTGCGCGCGAAGGAAAACTTGATCCAGTAATCGGACGCGAAACTGAAATTGAACGAGTCATGCAAGTTCTTTCACGTCGTACAAAAAATAACCCAGTTCTTATTGGCGAACCAGGTGTTGGAAAGACTGCAGTTGTAGAAGGTTTAGCACAAGCAATTTATAAGAATGATGTCCCTGAAACTCTTAAAGATAAGCAGGTTTACTCACTGGATCTCGGTGCGCTCGTTGCCGGTAGCCGCTACCGTGGTGATTTCGAAGAACGCCTAAAGAAAGTTTTGAAAGAGATCAAAACTCGTGGCGATATTATTTTGTTCATCGATGAAATCCACACACTCGTTGGCGCAGGAGCTGCAGAAGGTGCAATTGATGCGGCCAGTATTCTTAAGCCAATGTTGGCTCGTGGTGAGCTACAGACAATCGGTGCAACAACACTTGATGAATATCGCAAGCATGTTGAAAAAGATGCCGCACTTGAACGTCGCTTCCAACCTATTCAGGTTAAAGAGCCATCTGTGGCTCACACAATTGAAATTCTTAAGGGTCTACGCGATCGCTACGAAACGCATCACCGCGTATCGATTACAGATGGCGCACTTTCAGCTGCTGCAAATATGGCAGATCGCTATATTTCAGACCGCTTTTTGCCGGATAAAGCTATCGACTTAATCGATGAGGCTGGTTCACGTCTGCGCATTAAACGCATGACCGCACCTGCCGAACTTCGCGAATTCGATGACAAAATTGCCGAAGCTCGTAAGGCAAAAGAATCAGCTATTGATGGTCAGGATTTTGAAGGCGCCGCTTCACTTCGCGATAAGGAAAAAACTTTAATCGCTGAAAAGGTAGAGGCTGAAAAGCATTGGAAAGCTACCGATCTAGATAAGGTCACAGAAGTTGATGAAGAACTTATCGCGCAGGTGCTTTCTGCATCAACCGGTATTCCAGTCTTTAAGTTAACCGAAGAAGAGACTGCACGTTTGCTTCGTATGGAAGATGAACTTCATCGCCGTGTTATCGGTCAAGATCAAGCGATCAAGGCGCTTTCTCAAGCAATTCGTCGCACACGTGCGGGACTGAAAGATCCGAAGCGTCCGGGCGGTTCATTTATCTTCGCTGGCCCATCTGGTGTTGGTAAGACAGAACTTTCTCGCACACTTGCATCTTTCTTATTCGGTGATGAGACAGCACTAATTCAACTTGATATGTCTGAATATTCAGAGCGTCACACAGCCTCACGTTTATTCGGTGCACCTCCAGGCTATGTCGGTTATGACGAAGGCGGACAATTAACTGAAAAGGTGCGACGTCGCCCATTCTCAGTTGTGCTATTTGATGAGATCGAAAAAGCGCACCCAGATATCTTTAACTCACTTCTACAAGTCCTAGAAGATGGTCGCCTAACAGATGCACAGGGGCGCACCGTTGACTTTAAGAACACCGTAATCATCATGACCACCAACCTCGGCACACGCGATATTTCAAAGAGCCTAGGGCTTGGTTTTGCCAATATTGATGATGATCTAACTAATTACGATCGCATGAAGGGCAAGGTTCAAGATGAACTTAAGAACCACTTCCGCCCAGAATTTCTTAACCGTATCGATGATGTCATCGTCTTCCACCAGTTGACTAGGGAACAGATTATTCAGATCGTTAATCTCATGATTGCAAACCTAGATGATCGCTTGAAGGCAAAAGATATGGGTATCGAACTAACGCAAGCAGCGAAGGATCTCTTGGCTGCGCGCGGTTACGATCCACTTCTTGGTGCGCGTCCACTTCGTCGCGTAATTCAACGTGAGATCGAAGATTCACTTTCAGAGCGAATTCTCTTCGGTGAGCTAAAAGCTGGCGAAATCATTGTTGTAGATGTTGAGGGCGTTGAAGCTGAAGCGAAGTTCACATTTGCTGGCGCAACCAAGGCAACCATGCCTGACTCACCAGAAGATCTAGCCGAAGCTGCGAATTAAGGAATTTTCTTTCCTGGGTTCAGTATTGAATTTGGGTCAAATACCTTCTTAACCGCTCGCTGTAGATCGATTACAGTCTTTGAAATCTCTTTGGTTACAAAGCCTGGCTTAATCGAACCGATACCGTGTTCACCACTTGCGGTGCCACCAAGTGATTGTGCAATTTCAACAATCTGACCGAAGGCTTTCTGCGCACGCTCTGCTGCTGCAAGATCACCATGGTCGTGCACGATTGTTGGGTGCATATTTCCATCACCGGCGTGCCCAAAGATTCCAATAGTTAGATTTACTTCAGCGCTTAACTTCTCAACTCGTTCTACAAACTCAGCAATTTTAGTTATTGGCAGCGCCACATCGTCAAGCAACGTTGCCCCCATGCGCTCTAAAGCAGGATAAGCAAGTTTGCGCACCCGGATCAAATCTGCGGCATCGGCTGGATCATCTGAATAAACGCCATCGATTAAATCAAATTGTTTGCAAGTTTCAAGGGCTGCTTCACAAAGTGAATGGTTTTCATCTAACTGCATCAGCAGAACTGAACCAGCTACCTCGAAACCAAGTGGATGCCAGGCTTCCACCGCTTTTAAAGTCGTCTGGTCAACAATTTCTAACATAGATGGGCGATATTGCAATAGCGCCGCAGCGGCAGCGGCTGCCTTAGTAACACTTGGAAAAGTTGCAATAAGTGTTGAAGGGGCAGCAGGGCGAATTTCTAAGTTAAGTGTTAGTTCGGTAATAATGCCAAGAGTTCCTTCGGAGCCAATAAATAGATGCAGCAAGTCATAGGTAGTCACTGATTTCTTAGTGGCCTTACCTAATTCGATAATTTCACCGCTGGCTAAAACTACTTGCATAGCGCGCACATGCGCACCCGTTACACCGTATTTAACGCAGCACATTCCACCAGCATTTGTTGCCGCGTTGCCACCGAGTGAAGACCAGTCACGACTTGCTGGATCAGGCAGGTAAGCCAGACCAAATTCTTTAGCTGCATTATCTAAATCAAGATTAATTACACCTGCTTGCACGCGCGCTATTTGGTTAGCTCTATCTATTTCAATAATTTGATTCATCTTTTCTAGCGAAATGACTAGCGAATCTGCTGTGGAATTTGCACCACCTGAAAGTCCGCTGCCAGCGCCACGAGTCACAACGGGAATCGAATTTTGATTTGCGTATTTCAGCGCGATCGAAATTTCAGATGCGCTACGTGCTAGCAAAACTGCAAAAGGTGCAGCGGCAGATGCGAATGGCGCCTGATCACGTGAATATGAAGCGGTGATATCAGGATCTGATATCAATGAAGCATCTGTTCCCAACAGTTTGGAGAGTGCAGCCAAATGGCTCATGAATCCGCTCCAGTAATTTTCACGCGTTGCAGAGCTTGATCAAGGCGCGAGACTTCAAAGATCTCCATGCCATCGATCTTTACATCACTGCCAGATGGAACAAGCGCGCGTTTAAAACCTAAACGATAAGCCTCGGCCAAGCGACGAGAGACTCCATTTACTTTACGAATTTCACCTGCCAAGCCAACTTCACCAATTGCAACTAAATCTGCAGGAAGTGCCAGACTTTTTGCCGCCGATGCCACAGCCAGTGCAAGTGCTAAATCAGCAGCGGGTTCAGACATCTTCATTCCACCAACAGTTGCGGCATAAACATCGCGACCGCCAACTCGAATATTGGCACGAAGTTCAAGAACTGCCAGAGTCATTGATGTGCGGGCAGAATCAAGGCCACTTGTAACGCGACGTGCATTACCAAAATCGTTTTCACGCCCTTGACTGACAAGTGCTTGGATCTCAGCAAGCAGTGGGCGTCGACCTTCTAAAGTAACTGTCACGCATGTTCCGGGAACTGGTTCGGCGTGACGAGAAGTAAATAGCCCAGTTGGATCAAGAACGCTTTCGATCCCGGTATCGCTTAAATCAAAGCAACCAACTTCATCGGATGCCCCAAAACGATTTTTAATTGCACGGATTAAGCGAAGTCTAGAATGACGTTCACCTTCAAATTGCAGAACGACATCGACAATATGTTCAAGTAAACGTGGGCCTGCGATAGACCCATCTTTAGTTACGTGTCCAACTAATAACAAAGTGATATCGCGATCTTTGCAGATTCTAATAAGCGCACCCGCAACTTCGCGCACCTGTGTTACTCCTCCAGGTGAACCATCAGCTGCAGCTGAACCAATTGTTTGAACGCTGTCGATGATTACTAGTTCGGGCTTAACCGAATCAATATGTGCAATGACTGCGCCAAGATCTGTCTCTGATGCCAGGAATAATTGTGGATCAACTGCGTTAATTCTTTCAGCGCGCAGACGAACTTGTGATGCTGACTCTTCACCGCTTATATATAAAGCAGGAAGACCCTTCGCCGCAGTTTGCGCTGCAACAGACAGAAGAAGAGTAGATTTTCCAACTCCGGGTTCTCCAGCAAGCAAAATTGCAGCTCCCGGAACAAGGCCGCCACCAAGCACGCGATCTAGTTCAGAGACACCTGTTGCACGAGCACGCGCGGATGAAAGGTCTACATCGCCAATCGGTGTTGCGGCATGTGTAACTTTTCCGGGAACAAGCGAAAGTTTCTTAGGTGCAGCGATTTCTTCAACGCTTCCCCAAGCCTGGCATTCACCGCAACGGCCCACCCATTTTTGGGATGTCCAACCGCATTCGGCGCAGCGAAATGGATCCTTCTCAACTTTAGCCATGGGCCAACTCTAGAGCGTAGGGGTGACTACTTCCCAGCGGCGATAGTTGCTGGGTGTTGGATAACGAATAACGGCAGTGAGCGCGCCTTCGCATCATTGATTCCCTTAACGCGCTTATCGCAGTGCTCGGCAAGAACTGCATAGGCAGCCTGGCCCATCAAAGCTTGAAGTTCAGTTCGGTTAGAGATGTAAACAGGTTCGTTTCCGACATGTGCATCGGTGTTGCTTGTGCAGTACCAATCGAAATCATCTCCGCCATCGCCCCATGCCAGGCGTTCGTATTCACCGATTACGGTAATTGAATATTCGCGCTCGCCAACTTCGCGAGTTTCAAAACTGCGGCGAAGTGGAAGCTGCCAACATACATCTGGCTTTGTATCTACAAAGTGGCGGTTCTCATTCTGTGCCAAGTGGTGAAGTACGCAACCAAATGATCCAGTAAACCCAGGCGCTTCATAACCTTTACGGTTTAAGAAGATACAGCCATCATCAATTGTGCGAGTCTTGCGTTCTTTATCTTCATCAAGATCTGAAATTCGAAGTTGACCATTTTGCTTCTTTGGTCGCGCCTGTTCGAAGAACTGCCACATTTCGGGAGTTAAATCCGCCGCTGCTTTGCGTACACGTTCTTCATCATCTTCATCAGAATACATCGCACCTTCGGTGCAACATCCGGCGTTAGGGCGATCTTTAAATACACCTTGGCAACCATCGCCATAAATACAAGTCCAGTAAGAGGTGAGCCAAGTGAGGTCACATTTGAAGATTTCTTCGGGATCGTTAGGGTCGGTGAATTCCACCCAATCGCGTGCAAAACCTGGCTTAACTTCGGACATAGTCGCAGAGCCTACGCGTACTCTTTCGCTATGGCTAATTCAGAAAAACAGGTTGCAGTCATTGGTGCAGGTGTCATGGGTGAAGCCCTGATCTCTGCCCTGATAACTTATGGGATTTCCCCATCTGCAATCACGATCTCTGAAAAGCGTGCCGAACGAGCTGCAGAATTAATCACGCGATATAAAGTTTCTAACGCTGAGCTGAAGGAAAATGTGGCGAAAAGCGATCTCATTCTCCTGGTTGTTAAGCCTCAAGACATGGCAACGGTTTTAGCCGAAGTTAAAACTGCAATTCGCAAGGGCGTCTTGGTTATTTCATTTGTTGCAGGAAAGCAGATCAGGGATATTGCCGATCAAATTGGAACTAGCGCTAACCCAGTTATTCGGGTTATGCCAAATACTCCCGCGTTGGTTGGAGCAGGAATGTCTGCAATCTCTTGCTGTGGTGCGGTGACCCCAGACCAACGTGAATTCACAGTTGGATTTTTGGGAGCAGTTGGTAAAGTCATTGAAGTAGAAGAAGATCTGCAAGATGCAGTTACTGCTACCAGTGGATCAGGGCCGGCATATTTCTTTAGATTTGTGGAAGCGATGGTAGATGGCGCAGTTGCACTTGGACTATCGGCCGCTGATGCAACTACGCTGACAATTCAAACTATTGTTGGAGCGGCCAAACTTTTGGATCAATCAGAAGACAGCCCAACCACGCTGCGCGAAAAGGTAACCAGCCCTAACGGAACTACATTTGCAGCACTTAATTCATTTAACGATTCTGATATCTCAACTGTTGTTGCAAAAGCGATGAAGGCCGCTCGTGATCGTTCGCAAGAACTTGCTTAAAAAATATCTAATATCTGTAGTCATTGCCTCCGTTGCGGTGACCAGCGTTGCTCAAGGCGCACCTAAATCAGTTTCTGTAAAACCGATTAAAGTATTTAGTCAAAGTTCTAGCGCCGAAGTCATTGTTGCAAACAGTAAGGCGATATTTACTTTCGAAAATATTGTCGGGCAAAGCGCCGATATTAAGGTTCGCGCATTTGATTTCACCGGTACTGAAATCTGGTCGAAAACAGTTGATTCTGGCTTAGATGAGCTCGCAACAGCAATGGCCATCGATTCACAGGGAGTGCTGTGGTTAGTTGGAAATATTGCAGTGGCACCACAGCCCGAAACAGCAACGGCTACAACAGCGGTGCTAAATCCCGACGGGGTCGAAGTTGAAAACATTCAACCGTTGCGTCCTGATATGAAAAACATTTCAGTTTGGCAGATCAGCGCAACCGGTGAAGTTATTGGCCAGAGCTCAATCGCAACGCTTGCTTTGATAGATGCTATTTCGGTTAGTTCATCCGGGCTTTCAATCTTGGCCTCTCGTGATAACGAACCTTTCTTAATAACGCTCTCACAAGGCAAGTTCTCGAAAGAGCTAAAGATTGGCACCGCCAAGACAAAGCTAGGTGCCATAACGCGCAGCAGCGACGGAACAACTTATCTATTTGGATCTAGCAGCGAAACGCTCGGTGGTAAGAAATTGCTTGGCAGAGTAGATGGAATCTTGATCAAGATTGCTAAGACCGGATCCATCACTAGCGTTGTTCGCAGTAGCGCACCGAAGGCAACACGTGATTGGCAGAGCACAACAGGTTCACTCTTCGTAACTGGCTCAGTAAAGAGTGGAACTACTGTTGAGAGCGCCATAACTAAATTCAATTCTTCATTCGTGCCTTCATGGTCAACCCGAATTTCATCAACCGGCAGAACTTTGGCATCTAGCGGTGCGAACGGTTCGTTCTATGCAATTCTCGAACCGACTTCGGCAATCAAAGGTGTGACAGGGTTCAAGGTATTTAAAGATCAATCGGTTGTATTGCAATTTGATAGTAAAGGCTTACTGATCAGCGCCTTTACTTCCGCAGAGCTAACTTCGGCTATTGCATCAACGTATTCAAGTTCTGCCGGGTTATTTCTGCTGACTGCTAATGGAAAGATCTTACAAGTATCAAATAGTTAAATTACAGTGGTCGCAGCGAGACCAATTGGCTCTTAATTCCAGATATTAAATATCGCACTTTATTAAGAGTGATCCAGGCAGAATCAAATCCATCAACGTTCTGTTCTTTAGCAACTAATGAGAACGTTCCTTTTGCAACATCAACTGCGCAAAGACGGCTTTGGCAGTTAAAAACGCTAGTAGATCCATCGCTACTCAAGAATTTACTCGGAGTTCCATAACCAGTCGTAGCCAAAGTTTTGAAGTTTGTTGGAGCGGCCAGATAAGCCCAACGAATTTGATCCGCATTAGGCAGACTTAGAGTTGATGAGGTAAGCCAAGTCGCAAGAACACCTCGAGCACCTTTTTGCAGGGCAACGTCATAGCCCACCACGGCTATCGGTCCACCAGATGTATCGAGGGTCTGATATTTCCACGCAGTTGCGCTCAAGCCATTACGGCGGGCAACGCGAATGGCGCCAGAGGTTGCTTCCTTTCTTTGATTAATTGTTAATACAGAGTCATAAAGCAAAATCGTATCTTTACCATCAAAGAGAGCATCTATATGAAAGGCAACATCGCCAGTTGTTCTTTCATCTGTCTTGCGATCACCATCGACTAATTCATATTTCCATTCAGAAGTTCCCTTTGCACGAGCTGCGCCAAGCAGAATTCCTTGCGATTCATCGCGATAAAAGACTTGCACCCCTGCTGAACTTACTGAACACGCATTTGAAACGCTGACATCGCTAGCGGTACGCACTCGGATCGGGTCTTCATAGTTATTAACTACAGCCCCATTGCCATCGACAATTTCGTATTTGAAAGTCTTCCCGTCATAAGTGGCATATTTCAGATCCTTATCTACAGAATCTGCATAGAAAATATGTAAAGTCTGCGCCTTGCCATAGCCACCAACACAAGCAGAGACCTTGCCAGTAATCGCATTACGTGTGCGCCCAGAAGAACCACCTCGTCCATCAACAATTAACTTACTCCAAATTCTGCCATTCCAAAGTGCGAGCTTTAAAGCACCATTGTTTGCATCCTGATAAATGATCGCTGGATTGTTGTTGAAAGTTACAGTTGTTAAGTTGCGAGCATCTGCAAGTGGATCAATAACAGTTTTCTTCCATGTTGCTTGCGGAATTATCGCATTTGTTGTGATCTTTTCAGATGTACCCAAAGAATTTGATGCAGTGATTGAGAATGTGTAAGAAGTTCCATTCTTCAAGCCAGTTAGCGCAGCGGGACTAGAGATAAAGCTTTTTTCTGCGCCGGTCAAATCATTCCTGACTGTGTAACTCGTTATTTGAGCGGCACGCGCATTTGCTGGTGGATCAAATTTAATTATTGCCCCTGAGTCAGAGACCAGAGCTTGGGCATTGCGCACTGTTTGTGGAATTCCGACTGCTATTCCAACCGGAGGCTTTGCGCGCAGATCTTGCATCATGGCAAGTAAAAGTGGGCCAGGCTCGTGAAAAATTTCTCCTGCATCTAGATTTGGCGACATCACCGCATCAGGGCCTGCACTGGAAAAAGTTGCTTCATCTAAATGACTTACCGAAGATCCATCTTCATATTTCTTCGGAGTATAAAGAAGTGGTTTTACACCACCATTAGCGTTGATTCCCTGCTGTCCTGACCAGACTAACTTTGAAGTTAGCGCCTCACCGAGTTCTAGTGAAGGTGAAGGTAGATCAGATAAACGTCGCCCATCTCCTGTTTGAACGTAGGCATCGTATGGAGTTGGTTGATCAATCGATCCATATCCAAAAAAACTGTCATAACTATCGGTAGCTAGAAAACCCAAACCATGTGCCATTTCATGCAAGATAACTGATTGCAGATCGTATTCAGATTTACTTGGTCCTTCGCCGGTACCGCGATACCAAGCGGCTAATGAATTAACAGTGATAATCATTTCAGGGTTATCGCCATCTAAATCTTTTCCAGCCAACGCATTTGCTAAGGCAGATGGATACCAGAGGCTGGAGTCAGGAGCACCCGAAAAATTTGCAAAGTAACTGCCTGGGCGCGCACTTCCTAAAACGCTAAATGAAGAGGAACGCCCCCATGTGGCATCGATATAGATTGGAACTTTAGACTCGAAATTTGCAGCCCAAACATCGACCGCTGCCTGCACTTGAACTTTAGTCCACTCTGGAAAATTGTTGAACTTAACGACAATCTTCGATTTCTTCTCTAGATATGCAACCTTAGGTTTTGCAGTCTGGCTTTTTGTTGTGGCGGGTCCGGCATAAACATTTCCCCATTGAGTTGCCGGGCGAACCAGAACTAAGGCGTCTGCAGAAGTTGGAGTCAGAAAACCAATAAGTAGACTGGCAAAAAGTGAGGATATCGCGAAGTTTCGCGCGAGATATCTAGGATTTTTCCTTGCCATAGCGCCTAACGCTATCAGGGTGCGAGAATGTATCCATGTCACCGAATAGTGCAGATCCAGGGATAGC
>Ga0209107_10002290_pt1 | contig 10640 bp, 10 predicted proteins | sample LakErihyJuly2011_2_FD_187460 | JGI IMG/M metagenome (GOLD analysis project Ga0209107, IMG submission 187460) | Freshwater microbial communities from dead zone in Lake Erie, Canada - CCB hypolimnion July 2011 (SPAdes) (version 2) | ecosystem: Environmental > Aquatic > Freshwater > Lentic >... | reverse complement strand
TTACAAAAATGAAAAAATGTTCTGTCGAAAAAAAGTCCACACTAGTGCCTGGGGAAACTTGACCCCCCCTCGCTAATGGTACTAAAGCGGTTGACACTTTTTTTTTCTTTTTTTTTCTTTTTTTTTTCTTGACATTTTGCTGTGATAAACGACATATTTTTTTTTGCGGAACAGAATTCTAGAACCGTTACAAAAATGTAACCGCTTTACTGGTCACAAGTAAAGCGACCACCCCTTGTGGTCACCTCGTTTTTTAGTGATCTGACAGAGATTTTTCGAATCGTCGGACAGTCCTCTGTCGTTAAATTCGCGTCTGTATTTGATTATAATCAACGCCATTTGAGAATTTAAACACGTGGTCAATTAGCTTTGACCAAAGAACGTCTGAATTCTCATTCATTGTTGATTTGAGAGAGATTTTTGACTAGTGGTCATAAAGTTGACTAAAAATAATTGTCATTTTAGCGATCTGACAGAGATTTTCCAATCATCGGACAATCCTCTGTCACTCATCTTTACTTTTTTAGTTGTTTATAACTAACACTAATCGCGAATTTGAAATATTTACTAAGTCAGTAAGTCAAATCGGAAGATCAACTCTGAGCAAGATTGAACGGCGGCGGGAAAGCGAGCCGCGCTCGGGGACGGCGCCTCTGGGGTCTATACACGCCGCAAGCTCGGCGAGCTTGGCGAGCTCGGCAAGCTGTGTGACTTCAGCGAGGTGGGTGAGCTCAGCGAACTCCGCGAGCACTCGGGCGCGCTTCTCGAGATACGCGGCGCTGGAGACAGCGGCGCGCCAGTCGAGGGCCTTGAGGAAGACGAGCTCGAGCGCGTTGATCTCAGCGGTGGAGATGCCCTCGAAGGCGGCCCAGTCGCGGTTGGAGTACGTGTGGTCGTCGTGGAACTTGGCCGCCAACATGTGGGCGACGAGCAGGAGGCGGCGGGCGGTGTGCGCGCCGAGCGGGAGCGAGGCGGACACGCGCTCGAGGTAGTGCATGGCCAGGACCGCGCAGGGCGGGCTGAAGCGCTGGCGGCGGGCGAGGCGCTCGAGGTACGCGGCGGGGTCGGCGAGCGGGGCGGCGGCGAAGGCGGCGGCGGAGGCAGGGGCGGGGACAGCCGGGCCCTGCGGGGCGGCGAGGGCCCCAGCGGGGCCCGTGGCGCGCGCGAGCGCTGCAACACAGGCGGCGAGGAGGTCTGCGTCCCCGGCGGCGGGAGTGGTGGGGCTCGCCGGGCGGGCGTGGCGGGCGGGGCTGGCGTAGGCGTACATGCGTGCGCGGAGGCCCGGGCCTCGAGCCGGCGGGCTCGGGGGCCTTCTTTCGGCGCGCGAAAAAGCGGTGCCGGCGCGCTGCATTCGCGTTTCGCTGGACTAGTGCAAGTGACAAGGTGTCTTTATTGAGACAGAGAGGCTGTGAAAAGAACGAGCTATGGCGCGCTGTCTACGGCGCCGCCCGGCCTGACTAAGTCGCGGGCTCCGGCACCGCCTCCGGCGCGGCCGGCGCCAGAGGCGACACCACGGCGAGGAAGGCCTCGAACTCCGCGGGGGGCACGGCGAGGCGCCACTCGAGGAGCTCGAGCGCGCGGAGCTCGAGCGCGATGAGCTCGGGGAGGCGGATGCCGCAGTGCCGCGCCCAGTCGCTCATGCGGTAGTGGCGCTCCTCGTTGAACTTGATGGCGAGGAGGAGCGCGACGGCGAAGAGGCGGCGCACGTTGCGCGGGCGCACGGCGAGGCCCGGGTCGCGCGCGCGCATGCGCTCGATGTAGATGTAGGCGAGGACCTCGGTGGACTCGGAGCACTCCGCCCAGCGCGGGAGGCGCGCGACGTAGCGCTCGGCGACGCCGACGGACATGGCGGTGGAGCCGTCGAAGGCGGCGGGGTCGAGGGCGGCAAGGGCCCGAGAGGGGCCCGTGGCGTTCGCGGCGGCAAGGGCCCCAGAGGGGCCCGTGGCGTTCGCGGCGGCGGCGGCGGCGGCGGCGTTGGCGTTGGCGTTCGCGGCGGCGGCGGCGGCGACGGAGACGAGGGTGCGCTCGGCCCGGGCCGTGGCCATCTGGCGAACGAACGCGCCGTAGACCGCCGGCATGCGCGCTTTGAGGCTGTCGAGGCGCGCGGACCAGACGGGGCCCGGGGAGTCGAGGATCGGCGCGTCCGGCGAGGGCGGCGCGAGCGCGGCAGCACTCGGCGGCGGGGGCGAGGCGGGCGAGGCGGACGAGGCGGGCGCCGGCCCCTCTGCGGCCCATGAGAACGCCGAGGCGGGCAAGGCCGGCGAGGAGACAAGTCCGGAGGCGGCGAGTCCAGACGCGAGTCCGGAGCGCGGCGACGCGAAGAGCGGAGTCGCCGGTGTCCGGAGGTCGATGAAGGCGAAGGGGCTGTCGCGACTCAAGTCGATGACGGCCGCGGCGAGGCGCGCCGCGGTGCGAGCGTCGAGCCGCGCCCGCTTGGAGTGCACGGAGGCGGCGGGGAGGACCCCAGAGGGGCCCATGGCGGTGTCATCGTGGATGCGCTTGCGGAGCATGGTGTGTGGACCGGCGAGGGCGCCCCGGGATCAAATAGGCATGAGCGACTGCGCCCCAACCGAACTTGGTGCGCGAACTCTGTGGGCAAAATGAGGTTGGGTACCCGGGATCGCGAACTTCTTCCGGTATTTATTGTCGACAGGGACATGTAGTGGAAAACATACAGACATGGCCGGACAGACCACGGGTGGACTTGCGCCGAGCGCGCGCTGCTTCTGCTGCTTCGAGGAGGCCGCGGGCGCTGCTGGGGCGCCTGGGGCGCCTGGGGCGCTTGCGGTGACGTCGTGCGGCTGCCAGTGCCTCACGCTCTTTGCGTGCCCCGGGTGCATGTGGAGGCTGGTGGCGCCGCCCGGCGAGCCGGGCGAGGTACCGCGTCCTGCGCAGATGCAGTGCAAGGTGTGCCTCGGGAGGTTCTCCGACGCGGCGGTGCTGATGGCGTGCCGGCATGCGGTCGACGGTGCACTGGCGCTGGCTGTCGGGGCGGGTCCCGGCGCAGCCCCCGGCGCTGCCCCCGGCGCAGCCCCCGGCGCGGCCCCCGGCGCGGAGCAGGAGGCCGTTTCCGAGGCGCGGGACAAGACGCTGCTGAGCGTGATGGAGACGCTGCTCAAGATCGAGGACGCGAACGCGGACGCCGCGCTAGCGCTTGCTCGCGGGGTCGTCGCGGAGCAAGCGGCCCTTTTTGGCACGCTGCACCTGACGGCGGTGCACTTCCAAGTGATGCTGGGATACGTGCTCTCGCGCTTCGAGCGCGACGAGGAGGCCGTGGCGATCTTCAACGCGTGCGCGTGGGTGCAGAGCGCGATGGTGCAGAACTGGGACGCGGCGGAGCCTTCGGCGAGCGACCGCAAGTGGATGCACCGGACGCTGCGCTCGCGGCTGAACGCGGCGATGAGCCGGATCGCGGCGGCGGAGAAGATGGAGGCGGCGGGGGGGGTGCAGAGCGCGGCGGCGCGGGCGTCCGAAAGCAAGGCCGTCGAGAAAGAGCTTTTTGAGGTGCACACAAGGCTGCTGAAGCTGTTCGGCCCCTTGCACCGCGACTCGCTGGCGGCGATCTTCATGCTTGCGAAGGAGATGGCGGAGCGCGTGCTGCTCGAGCTCGGGGGCGCGCCGGCGCGCACGCGCGGGCAGCACGCGCAGTTGGAGGTCGCGCGCAGCTTGGTGGATGCCGGGCTGAAGAGCGCGAACGCGGCGATGGCGTCGTTGCCCGCAGGGGGGGGGGCGTTTGTGAGTGTCGCGAGGGAGCACATGCTGGAGCACCGCGCGGCGCTCGCGGAGGCGGCGGGCGCGGGGAGCGTCCCAGAGGTGCCCCTGGCGGCGGGGGCGGCGTGAGAGACGGCGTGAGAGACTTTTGAGTATTTGTTTTGAGCATTTGGTTCTGATTGAAGAGCGATTGAAACGTGTATACAAGATTTCCGGCGGCGACGATCCTTCGGTAGTGCACACTGAAAACTGCAAAAACAATTGCAGCACTGAAGAAGGATCATCATCTCGCGCATCGCGTTCGGTTACGTGTATTTTACTGAGTCCATTAAAAAGACGGAGTGTGCATGTACGCGATGCTGGCCTACACGGCTGGACTCCAAGCGACGACGCCCCCGGACGCGCGGGCGCGGCGAGCGGTGCGCGCGCGGGGGGGGGCGATGATCCTTCGAGAGGCGCCCGTGCCCGCGCGGTATCGCGTTTTTATCGCGTTTTTATCGCGTTTTTATCGCGTTTTATCGCGTTTTATCACGTTTTTATCACTCGAGCTCGAGCTCGAGCGCGACCTGCTGCAGCACGTTGTACGGGCTGGGCGCGGGCGGGGGCCCGTGCGGGGCCGCTGGGGCCGCTGGGGCCGCTGGGGCCGCTGCTGCCGGCGCGTCCGCTGGGGCCGCTGCCGGCGCGACCGCTGGGGCCGCTGAGGCCCCTGGGGCCGCTGGGGCCCCTGGGTCCCCTGCTGCCGCGGCGAGCACAGCGAACGCGGGGGGCGCGCCCGCGAGGCGCAGGAAGGCCGCTTGGTGCGCCGGGCGCAGCGCGGGCCAGCGCTTCGGCGCGCACGGCGGCTCGACGGGCGCTCGCGTCGGCGAGGGCGTGCGGAAGCGCGCGGCGGCCGCGAGCATGCGCCGGCGTCGGCGTGGGCCTGCGCTTTTCCGCGGAAATAGCGCGGGCCTGCGCTTTTACGCGGAAATAGCGCGGCGCCCCAACTCTTTTTCTGTGGAGGCCTGTCTACTAAGCGCTGACAGAGGATTTCGTTTTTTCGTCTTTGTTATTTAATTGTGTTTGTGTTTTATTTTGACTGTATTTGTGTTCGGCGCGCTGTGTTTGTCTTCTTTTTTTCCGGCGTCCTCTGTGTTTCACCGCGGAAAAAACAGCGCGCCCGAAGGCGAGCGCAGCCCGGGGCGCTCGCACGGCAAGCCCTACGCGCCGTGCGCGACGCGCTTCGAGCGCATAACACGCTTCGAGCGCATAACACTCTTCGAGCGCATGACTATATTCGAGCGCCGCATGCTCGCGCGCGGACTGGGCGCGCGGCTCGAGCCGGTCCAGACTGCGAACTGCGTCGAGCGCCCCTGCGCGGGCCCGCGCGCCGCCGACTACGCCGCGCACGCCGTGTATCCGGCCGCGCGCTGGTACACCGTGCGCCGCATGAACGCGAGGGTGAAGGCGCAGGTGCGCTGCGGATGCCCGTCCGTGGCCCCCTGGGACCAGCACACGGGGGAGGCCGAGGTCCTCTGCGCCTGCCCCCTCGGCGAGCAGCTCGTCGGCGAGTACGCCGGCGAGTGCAGCGACACGCGGCACTTCTACATGAAACACGACCTGTGCGTGCCAGGCTCGCAGCGCAAGCGCAAGCGCGCGCAGGGGGGCGACAGCGCGGAGGCCGCGGAGGCTGCGCGCGCGGAGGCGGCGGAGGCAGAGGCAGAGGCGGCGCTGGAGGCAGAGGCGGCGCTGGAGGCAGAGGCGGCGCTGGAGGCAGAGGCGGCGCTGGAGGCAGAGGCAGCGCCGGAGACAGCGCCGGAGGCTGTGCCCGGGGGGCCCACGCGCGCAAAGGTCGCGAGGCGCGCAGAGTTCACACCCTCCTCTGCCGCCGCTTGCAAGCGCGCCCGTGCCGCCAAGCTGCGCGCGCTGGCACCCGAGCCGGGAATGTATTTAGCGTGTGTTTAGTGTGTATTTAGCGTGTATTTAGCGTGTATTTAGCGTGTATTTAGCGTGTATTTAGCGTGTATTTAGCGTGTATTTAGCGCGGACTGGCGCGGACTGTTGCACGCGGCGCGGCGGCGCTGCGCGGTGGCGCGCCGCGTCGTCGCGCGCCACGTCGCCAAGTGCACGTAGTACGCGAGAGTCGTAAAGCATGCGAATAAAGTGCGGATAACATGCGATAAATTGTGCGAGAGACAGGGCGGCGTGTCACGACTGTGTTACAACTTTTATTGATTCCAAACGCTGCTCAGCGCGCGGCAAGCCGTGAGCCCGCGAGCCCGCGAGCCCGCGAGCCCGCGAGCCCACACGCGCACGCGCACGCGCCGAAGCGCGCGTCGCGGTATCACTAGGGCTTCGGCAGTTCACACTTGTCGTAGATTTCACTTTCCAGTCGTGCCCTTGTCGAGTCGATATAGTGTTTCAAAGCGTCGTCATCGCGAAGAATCGATATGGGTTGCCTGGTAATGGGAGACTTCCCGCCGTGAAGGTTGATCCAATTCCCGAGAGCATGTCTTTCGTACGTGTGTCCGTCGGACGCAACGACTGGCTCTTCCAAAATATCCTGTGTAATCGGGCAGAGGAAATGGGTATTTGCGGTCATCTTCTTGTCTACTTCTCTATTCACATGCTCTCGCTTCCAGCGCTCCATCGCAACACCGATCATCATGCCGATGCCTTCTAGGCGTTCATCTGGAATCTTTTTGAGTCGAAAGCCTTCTCCATACGCCTTGAGTCTGTTTTTCACTGTCGATGAATCTTCTTTCAACCTTTTATTTTGTTCCAGGAGCACGCGCTTGTGTTCTGCAGCCTTTTCTAACTCCTTCTTTTGCTCTTCGACTCGTGCCAGGAGCATGAGGTTCTCGTCTTCAGCCTTTTTGCACTGGGCCTTTACCATTGCGGGCCAACGCTTGAGAATGCTTCGGAGAAGTTTGTAACCTACATCGCGATGCAGGATTCTGAAAAAGGGCTGAAGCAGACCGAGACTGATTGTTTCATCTTCGTGAAAACGACTACTCACACAGAACTTCAGGTGCTTAATTTGCACACGGAGAGGAAGCTTGGTGGCGGGGAAGCTGGGCATGCTCAATTTGGCCAATCTTACAATGAGGCGCTTTGCTGCTTTTGACATTTATGTGCTGCAAGACAACGTGTTATATAATGATTTTCGTGCAAGCTGCTTCTACTTGAGCGCGGACCGTCGCGCGCCTGGACGTCGCCGATTCGGTGTTATGAGTGTTTATTGAAGTCTCTACACTGGTAGCGCGCGAAGCGCGCGAAGCGCGTGACCGCGGGCGCCCTGTGCAATATTCATGTAGTCGCCTGGCTGCAATGATAATCATACACGCAGCACGGTTTCTGCGACGCGTTTGGCGCTTGCTGTATTTAAGTGCATACAACCAGATCCCAGATGAAAATAACCATTGACAAAATGACCTCTGGCGGACCGCTACGATCTACCCTGTACTCGAGCCATGAGTTGCGTACCGTGCCCACGGGGGTTTCTGAACTCCCCTGCTGCGCATGGTCCGCGATCGCATACATCGCCTTCGGGAAGCCGCTGACAAACCCGGCCGACCTTGTCGCGATCAAGGAAAGCCTTCCGCTTCCAAACCGCTTTACGCGGAAGGACGGAATGCTGGGGGCCTTCAATGCGCAATACTACGACGAGGTCTTCGGTCTCTACGGCTACATACTCTCCGTGGACGTTCGGAAATCCGAGACGGGTGAAGATCACCAGCGCTTTCTGGGCTGCTATCTCAAGCGTCAGCTACTGCACGGCGCCTCGACGCCCGGGGCCAAGTTCCTGCTCCGCGTCGGTGTCTCGCGCTCTATGTCGCATGCCATCGCTGTCGAGATCACAGTCGACGGGAGAGTGCGCCTGGTTGACCAGTGCACCTCGTGCTTCCTCGAGCAAATGCGCGACCACGCCCGCTTCGGCCAGTGGTATCATACAGAGGACTTTGTGCTCCGGCGCGTGCTGCCGGTTTCCGAGCACCCCGCAGCGCGTGCGGGCGCCCTGGCGCGCAGCGCGCTTCAGGCGGACGCGTGCGCGCGCCGCGTCGCCCGCGATTGCGCGGCCAATCTGCAACGCCTCCGCGAGGCCCGTGAGCGCGGCTTCTGGTCCGGCGCGCGTGGGAAGGCGTACAGACGGTGGGTGTCCTTGTACTCCAAGCGTTTGTATCTGAAGCTCAAGCTCGCGCGCGCGCGCCGCGAGGCGCTCGAGACGCTGCGGCGGGCCGAGTTCGCCGGCGCCGTCTTCGAGCGGCGGCGGCGCGCGCGCGGGATGCCGCGCCTGGCGGGCGCGCGGGAAACGGGCAGCGCACGCGCGCTGCAGGCGCTGGCGCTCGACCACGCGCGCACGGCGCGCGCGCTCGAGCCGCGCTGCGCGGCGTGGGCGCGCGCAGGTGGTGATCCTTCTTTCGGAGGGCCAGGACCCGGCGCAGGGCGAACGGGGACGGTAGCGTCGCCGCAGGTGGCGTCGCCGCAGGTGGAGCCCGCCCGCAGCGTGCAAGCGCACGACGCGCACGAGACAGTCTGTTTCCGATTGAACACCATCGAGCTGCTTGTTTCCGGGAACACATGTCCTGACAAGTCGACGGCAGACCGTGTCGAGAGCTTGGAAAGACAGATTGGCCTCGTGGTCCTCAGCGGCCCGTCGATCCCGAACCGTCTGTATCGGATCGAGGAGAGACTGGGGAAGAAGACCAATCCGCGTGAGTCGGCTGGCGGTGTTCTCAGCGTGCGCGCGCATGAAGTGAGTGATTTATGAATTAAGGCGTTAATAAAGGCGGAAATAAAGGCGTTAATAAAGGCGTTAATAAAGGCGTTATGAACAGAGGCATTGCGAGCATGTGAGCCGTGATAACTGTAAAACAATGTTAAAGAAATTTAGTCGCAGCTCCCGCGCGTGCGCGCGTGCGCGCGTGCGCTAATGGTGATCGATTTTTGTGACCGATTTTTGTGACCGATTTTTATGAACAATTTTTATTGAAAGGATAAACATGTGGGAAATTCGCGAAGTTAAGTCTCGCCGCGTGCGTGCGCTCTTAATCAACCCACCACCTGTAGCAGAAATCTTGGTACCAGATGGGGTCGTTCCAGGGCACGCCTTCGGTGTACTTCAGAGCGAACTGCCTCTGATTGAACCTCGCGGACGTGAGCATGTTGTGGACGCACATGGTGGGGTTTTCTGGATCGTACTTGAACCAATCTGCGCCATCACACTGGAATGCAGGGTGCGTGGACACGAGATTCACCATGGCGTCCCGCCACTTCGGTCCATCGTGCACAGTGATCATGCTGCACTTGAACACGGAATATACATCCCGTTCACCGCGATAGAACTCGACGACCTTGTTTTTCTCGAGCTTGTAGAGCTCTTCCCAGAAGCACAGGATGCACCGCTTCTGTGCCGCAGGAAAACCTGAGTACGTATCGAAAATCCTCATCAAAACGAAATTATACAAGGTTTCGTCTTCGCGCGGCTTCTTCAGGAACTCCATGCACGCGCGTTCGCGCGAAAGCTCGTTCTCAGCTTTTGCAAGCTTACGGGCTTCGTCTGCTGCGCGGGCCTCAGAGTGCGCAACCACCTGCGTGCGCCCCATAAGCTCCGCGTCCGCGCGTGCAATTTCGTGATCGAGCGCGCGATCCTTGTCTGCAATCTCTTGCTTCAGCTCGCGCTTCTCGGCCTCCGCGCACGCCTGCGTTTTTGCGAGCTTGAGTTTCGTGGCTTCGAGCTCACGCTTCAGCGCGCGCATCTCCTGCCTGATTTCCCTGTCGTTCTTAACATCGGTGTTCTTTCCCTTGAAAGAAGTGGTCTGAGTTGCCTTCATCTTTGATCTGTTCTTGTGCGTCTTAAATAATGCGATGATGAAATAATGTACCACAAATAATGTACACCTTACTTGAAAAAAATGCGGACATCAGCGAAACAAATTTTATTGAAAGGATATCTTTATTGAAAGGATATCTTTATTGAAAGGATATCTTTATTGAAAGGATATCTTTATTGAAAGGATATCTTTATTGAAAGGATATCTTTATTGAAAGGACCACACGTGCAAAATACAACCCTTCTACAGCCCCTCGGGCGCGAGCGCCTCCTCATCGTAGTCCTCTGTGCCCCCCACTAGACCCGCCCTCAGATCCTGTGGATAGAATAGGTATTTGACCTCGAGAAGGTCCCTGTTATCTCCGGCTTTGATGCGTCTAATTTGAGTATGTATTTCACCAACCAGCTTTTCAAGCTTTTTCTTCAAAGTCACGCCCTTGCCGTCAGGGTTGAAGCGTATGAATACCATGGGCGCTCTATGCACCATCATGATGTCATGGTATCTGTTCGCTTCGTCCTTGCGATCGTACCCTCGGTGCGCATGCTCGTCGGTCTCGATACCCAGCAAGGTGGCGCCGATGACAAGCCGATGGTCGATGCGTCGCCTCATATGACATTGGCAGTCGCTAGTTTCCATCGTCTTGTCATGAACGAAGCCTTCAAAGTTATCGTCTATCGCTTTCCGCACCGCGAGTTCCTTCGTCTTGTTGTAGTGGACCTTGCTCTTCGGATCACTGGGAAACAAGTGCTTGAAGCAGGTCGCGCAGTAGCCATCGTAGTACTTTTTACCTCCTCTCGAGTCTGGCCAGTCTACACAGTTGGGGCATCTGAGGCCTCCGCCGTGCTCGACACACTTGTCTGTTTTCCCAATAGCACTCTTCTGGCATCCCTGTTCCAAACAGCGTCTTCCTCCGCCGTGCTCGACACACTTGTCTGTACTCCCCCGAGCACTCTTCTGGCATCCCTGTTCCAAACAGCGTCTTCCTCCGCCGTGCTCGATACACTTCTCTGTACTTCCCTGAGCACTCTTCTGGCATCCCTGTTCCAAACAGCGTCTTCCTCCACCGTGCGCTTTACACTTGTCTGTTTTCCCAATAGCACTCTTCTGGCATCCCTGTTC
>Ga0209107_10002288_pt1 | contig 10645 bp, 12 predicted proteins | sample LakErihyJuly2011_2_FD_187460 | JGI IMG/M metagenome (GOLD analysis project Ga0209107, IMG submission 187460) | Freshwater microbial communities from dead zone in Lake Erie, Canada - CCB hypolimnion July 2011 (SPAdes) (version 2) | ecosystem: Environmental > Aquatic > Freshwater > Lentic >... | reverse complement strand
TCCAGAGAAACATTACAAGGCACGCAATTTTGTAATTCAGAGTCCAAGCGCTATTTTTTGCATGCATGGGCTTGTTCGGTTGCATAGTGCATTGAAAGGTCTTGCTAAAATCGCATATAATGTACATGATGGTTTCATGTTATATGCGACTAAGGATAGTGTGAGGAATGCCATCTTGACCGCTCAAGAGGCGCTGCTGTCACAAAGTGAGCTTTTCCCAGGGCTTACCATTGATGTGTCTTGCTCTGTTGGTCGGACACTCGCTGACATGAAGCAAATCACTCTCCCGAGGAAAAAGAAAAAATGAAGACAATCTGTCAATCGTTCCCAATCACCACCGAGGAATACGATTGCCTTACCAAGGCTTTTGGTAGGCTTTGCTATTATGCAGCTCATCAGCTTCAAAAAAAGAACTCGAAAAATAACTACACGGATGATTTTGATGATATCAACCAAGAATTACATCTTTCCATCATTCGTGCCGGTTCGTATTACAAGAGGCAGATTTATATTGAGAAATGCTTGTCTTCTGTTAAAGAACATAACTTTGATTACTTTACGGACAAGATTATTTGTAAGTTGGTTGACCTCTGGACTAACAGAACAAGGCATGGAGCAAATAGGCAAAAATTTGGTGGTAAGCAAGAATTGATGCTTGATTCCATAGTTCGGAGCGTGGTGCCAAGGCGCAAAAGACCAAATCGCAAGGCTCCATTGAAAATCGACACTAAGTTTAGCACCTACTGTAAGGCTATCGTGTGGAATGGGCAGAAGAGCATGGGTAAGAAGATTACTCGTGAAAAATCTATACGATCCGGTCAAGTTTCTCTATCCGAATATGATTATCTTAATGGCGAGTAACTAATTTATGGTGTTGGGGCGAAGTAGTAGGCCGGCGGGAAACTCATACATATATTTCCAACCCAGCATTTCGGTCCTTTGCCCTGGCATTATAAATCATGAAAGTCGTTTACATCGTTAATGAGTTTTGGCTTTACCTCACTATGCTGAGGGTTAGTATCACATCATTACGCAGTCACAACAGCAGCATTCCTATAGACATATTTTTTGTTCGTGATGGTAATAGAGACAACCGTGATGTTGGTGGCATTTCCATATCACTAGGTGGCATTCCTAGGATGCAATCATCTGATCTTCCAAGTTTTTGCAGATCCATGGGCGTAAATTTAATTGATGCAGGACTTCCCGATCTCGGGGACGAAAAAGGTTACGCATCGGCGCAAAGGATTTGTTTGCGTGAATCTTCACCAGATAAAACACTTTTGATGGATGCCGACACATTTGTTTTTGGTGATGTTGCCAAACTTTTCAAGCATCTTGATGGTTGTCAGTTTGTTGCAGATAAAAATACATTTGGGGAAAGACAAGAACTTGGTTATGCTGGCAAAACGATAAGGCCATTTAACTCTGGTGTTGTTCTTTGGGGTGAGGGATTGCTGCGTGAATATGGAGCAAATGTTGGAAGGCTTTGTTTTGGTCTTAAAAATAAAACGCATCCATTGAGCGAGTGGCTGTATCAGCGTAGCAGTACAAGTCCTCCACAAGGCAGGGAAGAACTTGCGTGTAGCATATTTGTCCTCGACAAAGGATTGAATTTTCGCTATTTTCCCAAGGAGTCTGTTCAAACAGAGAATTATTTTGGTGGATGCTTGGTTTATCACACTTTGACCCAGAATTGGCCTGATTCTTATTTTAGGTTCCGTGATGTTTTGGAACCAAAGAAATCTCGTGTTGTGGTTGAAAGAAAGCTTGTCTTATCAAAACCGAACTTTACTTGATATTCACTTTCTGATAAGCTCTGCCCTTTTAGGAGTTTGACAAGATGAGAGATTTGACACCGGACGAAAAACAACAATTCGAATCATTCACAGATTCTGATGAATCAAAGCCAAGATTTGCATGGGATGACACCTTCCAACGCAAGATATTAAGCATGTTGATGTGTGATAAGGTCATGCTTTTGCAAGGCATAGATTTGCTTAAGCCAGGCTATTTCAGTAACGAAGTTCATGTGATTATTTGTGAAATTATCTTTAACTATTTCAGATCAAGAAATGAGGTTCCTTCACTTTTTATTGTCAAGCAAGAACTTGATGAAAAGTTGAAGGACAGGGATGCTGCCGTGAGGTTGCACCATGTCGCAGAACTTGAGGCTCTTGTCGATTTTTATGTGCCAGGAATTGACACAAGAGATTATCTACTTGACAAAGTTATGTTCTTTTCCAAAGTGCAAGCACTTAAAACTGCATTTCGTGAATGTGTAAAGAAGATGAACGAAGCGCCCGAGGATGAGAAAACATGGCCATATATTTATGACAAGATGCGCATGGCCATGAATATAGAGAGGAACTACGAGCCTGGTTTGGAATACTTCACGAACATTGACGAGATGTTTCAGCGTATGGAGGAACAATACCAAGGTAAGGAGCGTTACACGAGTGCGTTTGAATCTATAGACAATGCATTGACTGGCGGTGGTTTGTTTCATGGCCAAATTGGAGCTTGGATAGGTTTGCCAGGAACTGGCAAGTCTCTCGCTCTTGTCAAGGCTGCTGTTGCCAATGTGCTGCTTGGATATAAGGTTCTTTACCTTACTATGGAAATGGATGAGGTTGGCATTGCGCAGCGTTTTACAAGTATGTTTGCCAAGATAGACATCAACATTCTTAGGAATTCCAAAGATATAGTTAAGCGTACTATTGAAGAATTCAATAGAGATAAGGATGACAAGAATCAACTCATCATCAAGCAATTTCCAGGTGGAGCCATAGATGTTAATGGCATCCGTAGTTATTGCAGTAAGCTTGAGATGCGTGGCTGGAAGCCAGGACTTATTATCATCGATTATGTTGGTGAGATGAAGGATGATCCGAATGTAAAGAAGTATGAAAGCGCCTATAGGATACTTAGGGATCTCAGAGGATTTGGCGTAGAGAAAGGTCATTGTACTTTGACATGCGTCCAACCAAACCAAAGTGCAGCAAAGTTAGAAATCTCCCAGTACATCGATGAATCTAACATCGGAACATCATTCGATCAGTTTAAACCACTTGATGCGTTTTGGTCTATCAACCAACAGACGCAAGAAAAAGATGCAGAGATTGGTAGGGGCTTTGTGATAAAGCATAGAAATGGAAAATCCAGATTCCCATTTAAGATGGCATTTGACTTTTCCATGGGTACATTGGACATTTACGAAATTACACATGAAGCTTACAAAGAGCGACTGACAAGGTCGCAGATAAAACGCAGTAGTGAGATTGCGTTTGATACTTACTCTGTTGACGGAAAGGGAAAAAATAAAGGCAAAAGTAATACCGCTTGCGCCGATGAGGAGTGACATACATGACAGAAATACCAAATGAAAAGATTATCGTAACTGTGAATAATAGGGAGGTTATCCTTGATCCTGAAAATATGAAATTCAATGAGTTCACTTTGAGTGAATACATGGATAAAGAGTATGCATGGATTGACTACTATGGCAAGCAACTTGAGTTGGCTACCAAGGAGCTTGCTCTTTCAGAGCTTGCTTGGGAGACAAAGTATAATGAAGCATACATCCAACACAAGGACTCTGGAGGATCGGATGCCTACTGTAAGGCCAAGGCGCAATGCGACCAAGAATGTGTGAAGATGCAAGAGAAGGTTATCGATCGTCGTTCTACAGTTGGTTTCCTTAGACACTATCTTAAGGCATGGGACAAGAACCATGACAATGCGCAAAATCGTGGGCACACACTTCGTAAGGAGTTGGATAAGCTCAATAGGGACATATACAAGGACGACAAGGATGACAAGATGTGTAATACAGACGAATTCGTCAAGTAGGTCAAACGAATGAAATCAATGATACGCTGGATGACTAAAGAAGATGTTAAGCACGCCATCAAAATAGACAAAGAGTCTCCCGATCCATGGCTTGAATCGGATTTTGCCGAATGTCTTAAGCCTTGGGGAAGAATTGGTAAGATCATAGAGGTCGACGGCAAGGTTGTCGGCTATATGCTGTATGAGCTTATGAATGAAAGGTTTTACCTTATCAACATTGCAGTTTCTGAGTTGATGCGGAGGCGTGGTCTAGGGCGAACTCTTGTCAAACAGCTTATTGATAAGCTTGAAAATGGAAATAGAACTATAATCGACATACACATATCTGAAGATAACTTAGTTGGTCACCTTTTCTTTAAGAGCCTTGGATTTCGTGCAATTAGCGTCGATAGGGATTTTTTCCGTGAATCTGGAAAAGCTTATGACGCATATCTTTTCTCGTATGGATCAAGCCATCAAAATCTTGGTGTGGGCGAGGTCGGTAAGGTTGGTGGCAAGTCATGAGTCAATGGGATTTGAGATTTCTTGAGATGGCCAAACATGTGGCATCATGGAGCAAAGATCCATCCACAAAGGTTGGAGCCGTTATATTTGACGAACAGAAGCGTGTCGTTTCGCTTGGCTACAATGGATTTCCCAAGGGTGTTGATGACGACCCAAAAAGGTACGCTGACAGAGAGTTGAAGTATAGGATGGTTGTACATGCAGAGGCAAATGCGATGATATTCGCACAGAGAAATCTTGCGGGATGCTCCATAGCAACATGGCCATTTATGTCATGTTCTGCATGTGCCGCCATGCTTATACAGTCGGGCATTAAAAGATGCGTTGCGCCTCGGCTCTCTGAGGAGCTAGCATCGAGGTGGAGCGAATCTTGTGCAGCTTCAACCATGATGTTTGCAGAGGCTGGTGTCGAACTTGTATTTTACGATAATGTGTAATCAATATTTGTGGTCAATAAAATTTATATATTTGGACAAGTTTGTTTGTGAAAATAATTAGATTTTATTGAAGATAACGCTGTGCAAAACTTACCAGATAACGATCCAATTTTTTTCAAAAATTCAATGGCATTTCCCCATTGTTTTATAGGGTGTACTTGTATCGCATTTGAATAAATATTGGCACTTGTTTGATTTGTGAAATATTCAATAATGAGTTCGTTTAGTCGATATTCTTTCCATTTTTTCGAGAGGTTCTCAATTTCTTTCTTTCTTTTTTCATCTTTTTTAATTAATTGCTTTATTGCTTTCTCTTCTTTTTCTGTAAAACTTCTGTAGAAATATCCCAATGACTGCCCTAATTTCGAATCTGGATGGACTTCTTTACTTCTAAGATTATAAATTTTTTCTCTTTCTGGATTCTCAAGCAAGATGATAGCCGTTACTTTTTGCTCATCTGTTAATGCAGAAATTAAATTCTTTGTTTCTTCTATTGCATGAGAAGCAGTGGGATAATTTGCAGTTGGTTCTATTGATTTTGACTTTTGGGGTTTTAATTTTTTTGGTTTTATATCTCTATTTAAAATTTCGTATGCTTGATTTATATCAGCTATTTTGGCATTTTTATCTAAGCCAGGGTTTCTATCGGGATGATTTTTCCAAACTTTTCTGTTGTAAGCTGCTTTAAGTTCTTGTGGTGTAAAATTCCAAGACAAGCCCAACATTTGAATAGCGTCGTCTTCTGACATGGATTCTGTGAGTATTAACCATTCTTTAAAGTACATGATAATATGTAAACTTTAAATACACTTTTTACTTTAGCAACCAAGAGATTTTGCCTTTTGGATTGCAGAAGCCATACTCTGATCCATGTCGAGGTATTTGTATTCGCCAAGTCTTCCGCCAAACAAAACATTTCTTGGCCTAATTGCTGAGTATTTTTGATAGATGTCGCTGTTCACTTTGTTTCGTATGGGATAAAGTGGGTCTGGGTGATCTTTAAAGCTTATGGGTATGTCATAGGTGATGACGCTTTTAAATGAATTGTTGGAAATATCGTAGTGTTTGGTTGATTCGCCATGAATATAGAAATGTCTATGTTCAATGGATCTGAGACATGGTGTGTTCTGGTCAACATGATTTACGACAGCGTTTCCTTGTTGGTCTCCTATAAATTCTTTGCGTTCAAAACGCATTGTGTTGTACTCAAGGTGGCCATGCTCATAGTCGAAGAATTCATCTATTGGGCCGGTGTATACAATGTGTTTCGCCATGCTTGAAAGTTTTTCACGATTTTTAATGAAGTCGACACCAAGTTCGATATCAACTCCATTTAGCATTTCACGCATCATGTTTGTGTAGCCATTCTTTGGAATTCCTTGATATTTAGTTGTAAAGTAATTCTCGTCATAGGTTAGTCTTATGGGTAGGCGCTGTATGATGCTCATTGGCAAATCTCTTGGCTCACGCATGTACTGCTTTTTTGTATAGCCATATATAAATCGCTTATAGAGATCCTCGCCAATCGTGGATAAAGCCCATTCTTCAAAGTTTGATGGGTTTTCAATTTTGACCTTTTCCATCTCAAGCCTGCGTGATGCCTCATTGGGTGTACGCACACCCCATATTTGGTGCATTGTCATGAGATTTATCGGGAAGCTATACATATTGCCATTTGACATTGCCTTGGGGCGATTTATAAATGGAAGAAATTTTGTGAAGCGACTGGCAAAATTCCATACTTCTTCGCTGTGTGTGTGAAATATGTGGGCTCCATAGCTAGAGACATAGTAGTCATCTTGGGCGAGATCGTGAGCTGCCCCAGCTATGTGTGGCCTTTTATCAATTATAAGTACACGCATGCCAGCATCATGTGCACGCCTTGCGAATGTGGATCCAAAGAAGCCAGCTCCGACAATAATAAAATCGTACATAGTATATCCATTGGTTTGAACTTATAATATTTTATGCTAACAGTAGAAGACATTCAAAACGAAATAAAACCTTTGCTTCACCGCAAGTTGATCAATGGGAAGATATTGTTGCAAGATTGCAAGCTTGTAGATGAAAATTCTAGACGCAGTCCGGCTTATAGCGATCCCATGTATGTTCCATTTTACTATCATCTTGGCAAGTTTATCGCTCCCAAGGCAATAGTATCGCTCAGTTTTAACCTTGGTTTGTTGGAAAAGTGTTTCTTCATGTCTTGCAAAACGACAGAATATTTTCTCGCCTTCAGAAATAAGGATGATAATGTGTATTTTTCCCCAAGGATGGGATTTTACAATATCAGGCGATCCTACAAAGGTCATTTCGATTATTTTGAATCTAACGCAAAAGATCTTGGTTTAGAACAAAGGCTTTCATCACGGAAATGGGACATGATCATGCTAAATGAAGAATTTAACTATGATAGCATGTTGTATTCGTTGGAACTTTCTTGGCAGAATATGTCAAGCGGTGGGCTTATAGTGGTTGATAATGCAACTGATTTAAAATCTATTAAACAAGCTTTTCATGCCTTCGCCGATAGCGTTGGTAGGGTTCCAGCTGTGTTTCCGACCAGATATGGAACTGGTATTTTGATGAAGTAATTACTCCTATAGGGCAATACTGAGGGGGGTTCCGTGGGTTACGAAGTAATATACACATATCATGAGAGGGTTGACGGCTCCTACAACAAGGAGGAGACTAAGACCATCAAAAAAAAGGTTGGCGATCCATTTGACGATGTGCCTATGGACAAGCTAGCAAGTTCCATCATGGGACAGCTTGCCAGGCGTGATGTATTTGTTATTGGAGTTGAGGTTTTTGAGCTTTCCAAGAAAAAGGTTAGCTTTAGGGAAACCGACAATGGTGTTGTAATCAAAAATAAAAAGTTTTCCTTTGACCAAGTCACTGGCGACTTTACTGTGCGGGAGGTGGATGAGCAGCCGACACAACAAGCTGCAAGCCAACCCATATTGCATCCTCATGAGCTCATAGCAAATCAGCGTAAAGAGCTTACTGCAAGTGGCGAGTCAAATCCATCGAAAAGGGTGGTTGATTATGTGGTTTATGTCCCAGAGCCACAGCAAATACCAGAGGTGGCAAAAAGGGGCTTCAGATTAACGGTGGATAAAAAATATGCTGTCTATCATAGGCAATCATCTATGCAAGGTGATATACTCACAATGAACGATGATGCCAATCGTGAAATAAAGATAGGTGATAAGTATTTTGTGCCAGGAAATACTCAGCTCTTTGCGGATAATGAGTTGCGTTTTTCTGAAACCCAGAAACAAAGGGAAAACGGCAACCTTTTCTGGGGTGGGGCTTCCAACGACAACATGCCAAATCTTAGAAAGTAGGTTCACCATGAGAAAAGAGCAGAAAATAGCAAAAAAACGCAAGGAAAGACAGAAGGAAGCAAAGGTAAAGGTGCTAAGACGCCGTGAGGCTCTTCGTAAGGATCGAAAGATTGAAACGGAGAGAGCAATGAAGGAAGCTGAATTTGCACCTAAGCAGAATCCAATCATAAATATTAAGAACGAAGTTTTTCCTATCAATAGAGATGATATAATTCGTGATCAGCTATTGAAGAATCAGCAAATCCTCAAAGCTCTTGAGGAAGAGTATGAAAAAGAGCAGAAGACAAGACAAGGCATCAATTCGAATCTTGAGGATGAGGGACATGAATCCTTACAGGACAAACTTGCTGCTATGCACAAAAAAGCGGTAGAATCACAAGATTTCAGCAATGATGGTGAGGCAAAGCCAATGATTGATATTACAAAGTAGCTACAATGTGATTACAATGTGATTACAAAAAACCTTAAATTCTCGGCCAAATCAGCCGAGAATTTTTTTTTATAAATTAATCTTGTAAAACAAAAAATATACTGTTAACTATAAACTTACGAATTGGGGCACATTATGTTTGTGTCTCGAATACGACAAATGGGGTCACATATGTTTGTGGCTCGAATAAACCTTTTTACATGACGGAGATATTATGTCAATTGATTTTGAACCACTCGATCTTAATTCCATTCAAAAAGAAGTTAAGCGAATTAACTCAGGCGAGGGCGCTGAAAACGAGTTCATGCAACAGTATGTCAGAATGCCTGAGCGTGACGGATTTGTCTTGCTAAGATTCTTGCCCCGCAAGAAAGGACAGCAATTTTTTTGTGCCACTAGGATTCACACACTAAAAAATCCAGCCACTGGAAAGATGACGCAGTATCATTGCCCTAGGGATCTCTCAAAAGATGCCAATGGCAAGGAAGCATGGCGTGGCGACTGCATAATCTGCAGCCTTTATCATAGTTTGTGGCAGAAGAGCGAAAGGCTCAATGGCAAAGACCAAGAGAACATGCAAAATCAAGCCCGTGAACTTAAGCCATTGGAAAGGTACTACTACAATGTTATTGTTCGATCTGAGAGCGATGGCAAGGGTGGTACACTTAAAAATGTTGGCCCAAAGATTTACAGCTGTGGCAAGCAAGTTCATTCCAAGATCATGCTCGCAATCAATGGTGATCAAGTCACCGGCGAGAAAGAGCTTGGGGATATCACAAGGCCTGATACTGGCTGTGATTTCCGTCTTGTCAAAAAAGTGGTGAAAAGTGGCGCAAGGGAATACCCAAACTATGACAATAGTAGATTTGAGGACCCAAGTGTTGCTGGCACTCAAGAAGAGATGGCAAAATGGTTTGGAAACTTGATTGATCTTGCGATGCTCAGGAAGCTGAAAAGTGCTGATGAACTTAAGCATGCATTGCGTGTTCACTGCGGAATGGTTGTCGAAGAAGACAACAATGACCTAAATGAGTTTTATGGTCAAGCCGTTAGAGAGCCTGCAAAGTCTGCTGGATCAACATTAGCTGCTGGAGCCGACAAGATCCGTGAAGAGGACATTGCACCCAAGCAGTCGCCATCTAAGACCAAGCAAGTTGAAGAGGATTCTATGGCAGATGATGACTTCCTCAAAGAACTCGGAGCCATCTAAACACTTTGTTGGCGTGGGCGCATCTTGCAATGTTTGTCCACGCTTTTTTTCATGCATTTTTACAACAACGATGTTGATGATAAAATCTCTTGTTGGGATTTTATCATCAATTATTTCGCAAGTGCTTATTTTTAATGACAATAAAATTACGGGGTGAATCATGGCTAAGAAAAAAGCAAGCGATGATGATACTTTTTTTAAGGATCTTGCCAGTCAAACTGGTGGTGATATTGTTGCTGACATAGACAGCGTTAAATATTTTGTAGATTCCGGCAATCTTGCTGTGAATTACATATGCAGTGGTCGATTTATGGGCGGCGGTGTTCCAGGTAGCAAATTGACGGAGATTTATGGACCAAGTTCATCATCCAAGTCGCTCATAGGTACAAATGTGCTTTTTGGTTGTCAGCGAGCTGGTGGTGTTGCCATTCTTGAAGACTGTGAAAACAGTGCAAACAAGGAGTTTATTCAACGAGCATCACATTGCGATTTAGCCAAGATAGTCAGACACACACCGCAGACTCTTGAGGATGTGTTCTTGAAGATGTACAAATCCATAGAATATGTTCGCACCAATCGCAAGGGTGTGCCGATTGCAATTGTTTATGACTCCATTGGCGTTAGCCCCTCTGCTCGTGAGCTTAGAGAGGTCAATCTGCCAGAGAATGCTTCAAAGGCTGATTTTAAAAGGATTGTTGGTGGTAACGAACAGCCTGGTGAGCGAGCTAAGATTTGTTCTAGAGAATTCCGAAAATTGAATACAGTCATGGAAAAAAATGATGCTACTGTTATCATTTTAAATCAGACTCGTTCAAAAATTGGTGTTCTTTATGGCAATCCAACAACAACCGCTGGTGGTGGC
>Ga0209107_10002287_pt1 | contig 10652 bp, 7 predicted proteins | sample LakErihyJuly2011_2_FD_187460 | JGI IMG/M metagenome (GOLD analysis project Ga0209107, IMG submission 187460) | Freshwater microbial communities from dead zone in Lake Erie, Canada - CCB hypolimnion July 2011 (SPAdes) (version 2) | ecosystem: Environmental > Aquatic > Freshwater > Lentic >... | reverse complement strand
AACTTCGAGCGTAATTGTTTTCCCAGTCAAAGTTTTAACAAAGATTTGCATATCTATACTTTTATAATTACTATTACTATTACTTAATATATATAATATATATATTTTTTATATGATTTGATGTTCTTATACTTCATCTTCTACTATATTAAATCCATTCCTCCAGCACTAAAAACCGCTTCGTATAATTTTTCATATAAATAGGTCTCCCTTTCTTCTGCACTAATCTTATTTTCTGGAAATCCAAAAAAATCTAATTGGTAAAAGCAGGTATGTGCTGAAGGAAATCTACCTGTATCTGCTCCATACATATAGAAGAATTTATACCCATTTTCCTCAACCGCTGCACTTCTATTATAATGGCTAAACCCAGACATAAACTGAAGTAATCTTTTAATGAAGTCATAATGTTTTTCAATAGTCTCACCTTCTCTTTTTATTGTAATAATATTTGTTAAATATATTCTTAATTCCTCCTTTTTTGCTTCCTTTTCTATTTCGGTTAGTTCAATGTGGTCATTAATAACATTTATATCTTCGTCAACATACTTAATAACAGATATCTTCAGTTTTTCAGCAAATTCTAATAATATCTGTTCATTTAACTGCTCATTTGTAATCAGTTTATCAAGTATATCTATCGTAACAGCATTATCTTTTAAAAATAACCTTAAATCTTCATTAAAACCTGAAAATAAAGCAGCATACCTCTTTTTCATACTTTTTTTAAAGCCCTCTACGTTGTTGAATATAAAGTTCTTAGTTACCGCGTGATTTGCTAATTGCAAAATATACTTGACGTAGTTCTCTTTTGTTAACGCCATTCCGTTGGGATTACTTTCAGAAGGTCTCGAAATAATATAGTAGTCATTATATGAAAACCCGCAAAATTCTATATTGCCCTTTTGCTGTTCGTTCATCATATTCATATAGGCACTGGAATTATTGAAATCCTTTAAGTAGTAATATAATATATCATAGTATTTAATATCTTTTTTTGGATTTATAAATCTAGACAATATATATGATGAAAATTGCTTTGGTAATCCTATCTCTTCATTAACTACTGCGATACTCAACACTTTCCCAATTATTTTGTATATATCTACATAATCTGCTGCAGTAGTATAACTAGGTATAATCTTTATATTTTTCATAACATATTTTATTACCTTCCTAAAGTTTTCATCAGGTTCGAAGTTAGGATTTATGTAATACCTATTAGAGCTGCTCATATTTTCAGGTAATATAAATGGTCTTGTTTTATTCTCTTCGTCGCAAAATAATTCTTCAAATAATTGTGTGAAAAACTCTCTGCTTACTCCTCCGTAATCAAGAGCATCCTTTTTGATAACATAAAATTTCCCATCCGTCTCTACAATTTCTTGTATAGATACATCGAATATATTCTTATAATGATTTATATAAATATTCTGCAATCTATCGTCATACCTTTTTTTATCGGTATGTTGAAAATTATAATGCATAATTATAGATGCTAAAGCAGAACCTTCGTAGTATATAAAATCCTTCTTTTGGTCTTCTTTATCCTTAACAAACTTGTTAAATATTACTTCCTTAATACCTGCTAAATCGCAATTGTTTTTTTCTCCCAAATATTTAAAGCACATATTGAACATCTTTTTCTTAAAATCAGTATATTTTTCATCCGCATCATTATCCGTGTATATGTTATTAATACTTTCGCATATTGCACTTTTATTTATAATTTCTGCCATTTCGGCTTCAGTGGCTTCCTTTGCTTTTCTTCCTTTCGATGTCGCGGCTCTCGCGGCTCTCGCTTCTTTAGCACTAACTATACCCAAATGCCTCTTTTTTAATTTTAATATTTTTTGTTTGAAAATTAAGCCCCTCGCAGTAATATCTATTGGTTGAATATTGCTATCAAATAGTAATGCGCTTTCAAAAATTTTATTGTATTCATGGCTATCCGTTGCTATTTTTTGCAACGTCTCAGGATTTTTATTGGGCTGCATTACCCATCGCATACAATTAACAATACTATATGGCTTATTCTCCCAATTATCGCGTTCTCTTTCAATCCTAGATTGAATATAATGCTTACTAGGGTCTTCCTTTTTTGCAACAACAGGAATATAATAATGTGCTTTAACTTTAATATAACTATTCTTTGATAAGTTTGCTATTCCAAATTTAGCCAATTCCTCCTTTGTAAAAAACACATAAAACGCTACAGGGTCTTGCGAACTTCGCGATGCAATCTTTTCTCTCTTAATTTTCTTCTCAAATGCTTTCACAAACGCTTCGCTATTTGCAGTAATATCAGTTCGATTTCTCGGTATTCCTACTCCATAATCCTTCCATTTCATTCCTACCATATTTGGAGCAAACTTGGAAATTGCATTGCCCATTTTTTTAAGCAATTGCTTATCAATCAAATAAGTTTCCAATTGTTCCCTCGTTTGCGGTGGTTTCCCTTTGGCATCTAATATTTCTTTAAGTGCCTGTTTTAATGCATCTATAATACGAGAGCCGCGCGATGTTATCATACGCGGGATTAAATTGCAGTCATATTGATAACTCATACATAACAACCGATTGTATATAGGTTCATCTATTGATATCAATTCAAATGTTCGCGGATTTATTATAGGTATCATCACCCAATTTCGGCATTCTTCATAAGTAAAATCATTCAAATCATTATCATCTGGCACAATTACTTTTTCTGCCTTGCTATCTAAATAGAGTTTTTTCAAAGCGGCTATCTTTCTCATTAAAGTCTTACCATTCAAGAAGCCGCCACCCTCAGGTAATCTATATTGAATATTGTCAATGCGTTTACCATTATCATATAATGTTTTATAATAATTGTTAAAAAAATATTCCTCCTTATTATAAAGTATTTTTGTTCTCGCATCTCGCCCATTCCCATTTCTATATGTATGTAGAACAAATACTTTGTATCGAGGTATTACATCATCTATTAAATTTTTAAAATATTTAATTATATACTTGGCTAATTTAGGTTTATAATTATCTACATATTGATGTAATGCATCTCTTATTTTATTTATTATTGGGTAATTATCAAAATCCTTTATATATTTATTACTATATGAGAAACACTCAAAATTGCTTGATAACTTATATGTCGGGCTGTTTATAATTTGCTCATAAATATTATAAATGAAACCTCTAACAATATCAGTAATATTAACATATTCTTCCATAACATAATACCTTCTTATAAATTCCATAAATTCATCATTATCTTCTTGACGAGTGCCTTGTAATATACTATCAATTACTGGGTTCTGTCCATAAAATTGATATCTCCCGAGCCCTTTGTCGAGTGTAAGAAGAAACTTTTTAAATTTAGTAAAAACCTCTTTATCAACATCAGGTAATAACGCTATTTTCTGTAGTTTCTTCTGTAGTTTTTTTTGGCGACTATATTCATATTCTTTTTTTTCAACGTGCTCTTTTAATATAATCTTATCTCTCAATTGTATTTTTTCATTTGGACTTAAACTTTTAATTGACGATGACGAAAGGGATGAAACGTCAAATGTATTCTTAGATTTCTGTTTCTTTGGCAAGGGAACCGCATTAACATCCAATAATTTGTCAAAAGCCTTAATATCGTGAGATAGGAATTCTGCGTCGTTTTTTCTCATAAACTTTAATCGCTCAGTTATACCATTGATAATGCGCAATGTATTTTCATTATTGTTTCTACCCGATAGTTTGCTAGATGTTTTGCGAACATCATCTTCAATCATTTTAATATCTATTCCATACTGCATAGTCGTATATAGTAATTCAATATAAATGCGACTATTTTGCTTGATTTTCTCTTTTGTTCGCGGATTTACTAAAGGGTTGCCTAGCCAACTTTTGCATTGTTTCTCTGTATAATATGGCATATCATAATTGGTGTTCGCAAATTCTGGGTTTTCCATCTCTTCACTCGCATACTTCCATTTATCATTCAAAGTATATAATCGAGGAATTTTGTCCCTCGTGTATTCATTAATATTATCTACTATTTTTTTCCTTAGCAAACTATTAATAAAGCAAACATCTTTAACCTTATCAACAAATAGGTTAGGGGTCGGGTTCTCATCTATTTCATCCGTTAAAATTTGCTTCTTATAAATTCTATAATAAGATGCGTCAATACCTTCAATTAAATACCAATATTTTTGAAAATATGGAGTTATACTAGGGTCTTTTATCCATTGTAAACATTGCTCATCATTTAATATTATTGACATCTATCAATTGATTATATTCTAATATATTCTAATATATATTAAATATATTCTAATAATAAAAAAGAAGGTTCTATTATAATTTTCCATTTCCTGAATACCCTAAACTCTTAACATTTGAAGATACTTCGCTAGGGTTCCAAGATATATATAGCATATTATTGTTTGGTTCAGGAAGTATCTGAACATATAGCCCATTATTTCTTAATGACTTTACTATATATTCGATGCAGTCTGTTATCTTATACAAAGGTTTGCCATACAAATAATAAGGTATTTCATAGAATATATTCATTCCACCTATAGTTGCCGTATGCTTAATCTTTTTATGGCATATCTCTATTATTTTGTCAAATGTAAGGTATTTTGCGTGCTCCTTTTTATCTTTTAAACTATATAACTCACTTAATAATATTCTAGGAGGCATTAGTATTTTATATATACATAATTATTATAACTATTATAACTCTCTTATAACTCTCTTATAACTCTCTTATCTTATTGTATTCCATATCTTCTACGGATACCATACTATATTTTGCTAATTTGTTATCATTCGTCGCAGTTACAGCAATTTCTGTATTGAACCCTTTATTACTCAATGATGCAATTATGTCTTCATTAATAGCGTAATTATAATATTTTATATCTGCTATCTTTATTTGGTTTTCTCCTTTTGGTTTGCCAAACGGGGTTTTAGCAGCATCAATAAATGATGTATCAATATTGGGATTAATATAAAACGGCGAGCTATTATTTTTAAATGTAGCCGAATATATATTATTCATATATTTGGTCTCAACCTTTTTATCTAATAATTTAACACCATTAATATACATTTTACACGAAGCCTTATTTATAGATAAAACATTATTACTATCGGCGACCTCTTTCATAACTATGGTAACCATAAACCATTTATTATTAAAATCAATATCATAAATACCGAGCATCTTTTTATTTCGCTCATTCCAATTCTTTGAATTTATTTCGTTGCAACTTTTATACGAAGCGCTCTGTTGGAATGAATCAGCCGTATATATATTATTATATTCGACTGCTATCTTTTTCCCGTCTCCTGATAATCTTACAAGAGGATTTTTAGTTATTATTACGGGATTGTAAGTTTTATCAACATTTGCGCAGTTATAATTGAATTTATCGCTCGCGTAAAGGTTCTTCTCTCCTTTTAGAAACAATATATAGTCCTTATTTTCAACGCCTGATATTGATTGTAATTTTTCCTGATCAACAAATAACCAAAAATTATAAGAGTATTCTGCGCCACCTTCTTGATTTATAGAGGGCTTAATATTCTTATAATTTAATTGCGATTTATTTTGAGTGCTATATCTTACCTCGTTATTACTAAAATCATACGTGCCACTTAATATAGAGACCTCTTTGCGTATATCATTTTCTCCCTGAAACATATTTTGAAGTTCGATTAAATATATATTGTATCCAATATATCCCATTAATAGCAATATAATCAAGGATATTATAACTTGAATTAAAGGGTTTATTTCCATTATAATTATTATACCTTATCTATTTTAAATATGGAAATTAAAAAAATTAATTATTCATTAATTGGCGGCGGGTATCCTCAATAAATACCTTGTATCTTAACTTATTAACTTATAGTATTGAGTTTATAGACGGGGTTTCTTAATCCATAACTGCCTATACCCATACTTGTTAATAATCCATTTAGCGGTCCTTTGTTGTATTCTTTGTATATATCATTCTTATTTAAATCATAGTTATATAGCGTGAATTTAGACATTAATCCAGAAAATCCCATCGTATCTACAACCGAATTTAATGCGCTGCCACCGACATATAGATTTCCAGTATTCTCGAAATTAAGTTCGTGAAGATGTAATTTATTTTCAAACTTTTTATTATCTTCGACATCCGATAATTCGCCATCAATATAGGTATATACAACACCGCTATTAGCATCGGATATAACAACTACGACGTGAACCCATCTTTGTATGGGAACATATTTAATAGTTATCCCACATCTTTTATTTTCAGTACCATATTTAAGTAATTTATTGACATCACTTATAATATTTAATTTATCTCCAGACGTTATTGGTGTATTAGGCGCAATATCATCTTTAGGAGCAAATCGGAAGTGTATTTGGTTAGTGGTTTTGTCTAAAAATATGTAAGGGGATGCATTTTGGATTTTCTCGTGCTTATCACCGACGTGTGCAATATGCCTAAAATTTCCAGAATATTTATTGATATCATTGATATAAATCCAGAACCCGTATGAGCGCTTAATACCATTTGAATTTGTTAAGTTCCTGCTAATTTTAAACTCAGACAATTCATTACATATTATAGGAACTTCAGTGCCCGACACTTCAATTTTTTGTTGATATAATATATTGTCGGTTATAATGTAATATAGGAAGTAGCCTACGATTATTGTTATTAAAACTAGGAAAATTATTAAATAGAAGATATTCTCATTAAAACTTAGCATATTCGTAATAGCCGCCTTTGCATTATCAACGGACGCGGAAGCTATAGCGGCTTTGGCGTTTTCGGAGGCAGAGGCAGCGGCATTTGATACTGCAGAGGCAGCGGCAGAAGCGGCGGAACTGGCATTGGCAGAAGCATTTGCTGCAGCAGATACTGCGGCATTCGCGGCATCGGCAGCATTTGCAGCGGTATTCGTCGCAGCAGGTTGCGAATTACTGATAGCATTTGACACCGAAGCCATTATACCTCCGTCATTAACATTTTTAGGCTCTACGTTTTTAACTGCTTCCATTTATTTTATTTTAATTATCTAATTAAAGGAAATAAATTTTCTATTACATAAACTAATATGATAATTTGATAATTGATATAAGGGCATATTCTTAATATTGTAGTTGTTCTTTATATTCTTCTTCTGTAGCGATAAATAACTTAGCATCTTCGTAAAATTACCAATGTTTGATGCGGCGTTCTTTTTGTATTTTAAAATAGATAGGAAATATACCTTTGATGCGAATAATTCGACGCAAAACTCTATATTCTCTTTGAACATATAATAATCATATATGCACATTATATACATAAAACTTTTGTAATATTCATTATATTTATTTAGCGATATATTGCGATTATTTAGATTTATTATTAAGTTCTCGTGAAACTTCAGAGGTATCATCCAAGGATCCTTAATAAGTATTTTCTTTGTCTGCGACCTATTAAAAGTATTACCATATAATATATTTATATCACTAGCATTCTCAATGCTATCGCTATATAATATATCATTGTTATCGTTATGAATATCTCTGAATAGTTTATTTAAATTGCCATTTGAATTAGAGCAAAGTTTATCAATATTATGAATATCCACATTTTTACCTTGCAATATCTCAGTAATCTCTTCGTCGTTTGGCGTAGACAATGTATATATATTGCATACCTTTTTAATATCCCCTATTTTTTTTATAATATCATTATTTGACACGCATATTATAGGGATATTCTTTAGTTTGTTGTCCAGTAGTATTCTTAATAAAGTCAAGTTAATTGTTTTATCAGAAATGAAAAGCGAATCGAAGTTATCTATGATGATAACCTTCTTCTTAAAATTATTAGTAAGTATTTGGATAAACGAAGATGATGTAGATTTGTATATGATGTCTTTCAAATATTGCGAATTATAGCAGTTATTATTATCTATTAATGTAATCTCATAATTTAAGTAATTGCATATACTATTTATAGAGTAGGATTTACCGATACTTGTCGGTCCCGCGACAATTATACAACTTTGTGCAGAAATCTTAATGTCATAATTAAATGTTTTAAGCCATATCAAAATACTACTATAGATATTATGGTTTCCACATAAAGTTCTTATAAAACTATTGTCTTCATCATTATGTACTAATATTTGCTGGGTATTGTCCGACGTATCCGTTATATTGCTCAAATCAGTTTCGGAATTCTTCGGTTCTTTAGGTTCTTTAGGCGCTCTTGGTGTTCTCGGTGTTCTCGGTGTTCTCGGTGCTTTAGGTGCTTTAGGTGCTTTAGGCGCTCTTGGTGTTCTCGGTGCTTTAGGTTCTTTAGGTTCTTTGGGAACTCGTGGTGTTCTCGGTGCTTTAGGTTCTTTAGGTTCTTTAGGTGCTGGTTCGCTTTGCATATTTAATTATAACATTATAACAATAATTATAATTTATGTATATATCATTTCAATAATTAGTATTACTAGATATGATAATATTGCAATGAAAGGAACAAATAATATTAGCGGTAAAATAGTATTTGCTTCGCCCGCTTCGTCAGCTTCGCTATTATTTGTATCAAATCCGAAACATTTCATATTCCCTTCGTTATCAAAAAATAGTTTTGGCTGAATAGCAAATAATACTGCGAGTAATATTATGTATATTAAAAGAGTTATGATTTTTCTAGAAAGCATTCTTTATCTATTATTTTAATAAGGAAAGAAAAAAATGAATTCAGTATATATATCTTTGATACTTATATTAATTATTGCAGTAGTTATTATTATAAAATCTATACGGATATCTCCGAATAATAAGGAGCATTTTATAAGCAAACAAATAATAATAACAGACAATTTATTAAATGTAAAGGATGCCTCTGAAAAAACCTTAGCGGAAATAGCAGCTAATGCAGCTAATGCAGCTAATGCAGGAGAAGCGGGAGAAGAATATATGTTTGTAGATAGCAGAAATCTTGCGACCATTATAGACGATGTTAAGAGAACTAATATAATAGATAAAAATACTATAAAGAACATTAAAGGCTTTGAAGGGATTGAAGATACTGATGCGAATATACAATTATTAATAGACCCCTATATAAACTATTATGTGCTAAATAATAAGGCGGCTAATAGCACTTACAAAGAGGGCATATTTGTTTGCGTTAGCAATAAAGTATTGCGCAAAGAAGATTGCGTATGGGATATCGAAGGCAAAGTAATCGCATATATGTCTATGAGCGATTATTTATTCATACAAGCATTCATCAAAGGATACAACTTAAATAGTAATAATATATATCTTAAAAAAATAACTGAGCGGGATTTCGAGAATACTGAGAAAATATTTGATTATCTATTCACATACGTGGTATTGAATAGCGAATATATGAACTTCATCTTCTTTCAGCGATATTATATTAATGGCTTTAAGGACGTGGATATTCATAGAATTAAAGCATACTATCCATTCATCAAAGAGAACTACAATACAATTAAGTATTATTACACAAAAGACGGGGACACTAAAAACAATGACTTATATTTAAGCACTGAAACAAGTTTACTACCGATTATGAGATATGACATAGTAAGCGCCGTAGAGAACTTTGTATCGCGCTTAGAAATGCCTGTGGATTATTTAGAAGCCGTAAAAGAAGATTACGATAAAAGCGATAAAGGCGGTTTCTATGGGTGTTATGGGAATGGCGAGATTACGAATAAGTTTGAATGCGATTCGTATTATAATATCGATGGAACACCAAAAAATTATTATAGTTTTTGGGATAAGAAATGCGAGACCGACGAAGAATGCCCTTATTTCAAATCAAATACCAATTATCCCAATAATAGAGGTGGCTGTATAAAAGGGAACTATTGCGAATTCCCTGTTGGTGTAAAAAGATTGGGTTTTACAAAATACACGGACGTTAATTTAAATACCCCCTTGTGTCATAATTGCGAATACGATGAAAATGGTAAGAAACCCGAAAAGCCTGACTATGTTTTTGAGAATGATTTTGATGAAAGAGAAAAAAATAATTTAAATACAATAATTTCCTTATTAGATTATAGAGACTTATAGAATAATGAAAAATAATATGAATAATATGAATAATATGATTGAAATTATGATTAATATTACGAAGGTTATATCAGTCATATTAATCATAGTAATTTTCAATATTATCATATACCAATATGTGAAGTTAACAATGACTATAGAGAAGCCTGTTAATATCGAAAAGTTCAACCAAAATACTGGAGAGATTGATTATGAAAACCAATTTAAATATAAGCCATATAATATTCGGCTAATGTATGAAAATACTGGCGAATATCCTTGGAATAGGCACACAATTAATTCAAGTATTCCCTATGATGTTAATATTAAAAGGGAGGCGGTCAATGTATATTACTATGAGTTTGATAACAAAACCTATAATGATAAGTTAAAAGAGGTGTTTAAAAGCAAATGCGAAGAACTTATTATAGCGGTTGAAGGGAGCGAGTGGAATGACTGGCTTAATCCTAAAATATTGAGCGATAATAGCGAAAAGAATAAGTTGGTATTGTATTATGATAAAATATTTGAATTTGCTATTAAAAGATTAAATAGCTATGCAATGGATTTGCCA
>Ga0209107_10002285_pt1 | contig 10659 bp, 8 predicted proteins | sample LakErihyJuly2011_2_FD_187460 | JGI IMG/M metagenome (GOLD analysis project Ga0209107, IMG submission 187460) | Freshwater microbial communities from dead zone in Lake Erie, Canada - CCB hypolimnion July 2011 (SPAdes) (version 2) | ecosystem: Environmental > Aquatic > Freshwater > Lentic >... | reverse complement strand
CGTTCATTAACTAAGGAATTTAGTTAATGGTCGAGCAAGTCTGAGATTCGACTTGTTCTAGGAGTGCGTGACCGAAGTAGACAAATCTTGACAAGTGGAGCCAGGGAAACGTGATCGACTTCCTGCTGTCGTCACCCAGATGGTAGTCTAGGGAGACAGTACGCTCAACACCGGCAGTGGTAGCCTTGTCGTAAATCGCAATGTCCAGGTGGTCTTCCACTTTGTTGCTGCTGTTTCTCCAGATCAGCGTTTCGTCAAGGATAGACTTTTCTGTGTTGACTGCGAGATCGACACTGTTGATTTGTGGTTCAGTGTACGTCCTGTTGAGCTCTTTCAGCTGCTCAAGTAGCTGTTTGAATCGGTTGATGGGGAGAGTCAAATAGTAGTATGATTCTTCATCAAGATCGAATTCGGAGATTTGGATCTGAGTTGGTGCGCTTGTCTGGAGGATCGTCAGGAGGGTGATGGCTGACTGTTTGTTGATTCCATGGACTGGGAAGCTCTTGTAGTCATTTATCGACGTCATGAGAGCCTTCTCATCTTGGTTTGGTAGAATGGCGAGGTCGTCCGAACAGTATTTGCCTTTGGCCCATTCTGGCGCGGAGTCGCGATTGCGTCCTCTCCATGGAACGTATTGTCCCAGATCCTGTTGAGGCTGGTGTGGAAGTTTGTTCCAGTATGGGACTTCTTCTTCCTTGTCTCCCTCTTTCTCTTCTGGGGGAAAGAGTCTTCTGGCACAGGCCGGTTTTACTCTCTGAGTGTTTGGAGACATTTCTCTCGGAAACCTTTTCTTCGGAGGTAGAGGGACTTGAAGGACTGGTCTCGGAGTGTTGGGGGTTTCAATGTATTCTGGTCGCGGCCTTTGGGGCTGGACTGGCAGTTTGTACTTGTTACCTCCTGCAGAAGTTGGTCTCATGTTTGGTTCCAACGTTGCTTCTCCGTGAGCCAGTGCGATGAGTCGTTCTTGTTGTATCGTCAGAGGTCCTGGCTGAGATTTTGGTCTAGCAGGAGTTGGCGAACGACGTCTCCGAATGGCGTTTTGGCGCCTAAGGGGTGGCATACGATCATCATCTGAGTCGGAATCTCCAGATATACTTGAGGTCGGGCGACGAATGCCGTTGCAACGCGGAATGCAATCGTAGGCGTTGTCGGTTTTCAAGTAGACTTTCCGGTCTGTTACCCCGAATCTGGTTGCAGTGCCTGATCTCGTGGGTTTTCCGTCCGTTTCGGATTGCTCATGCGTTTCAGATGTCCCTTGGCGCAGTCGACTTCGTTGTGTCGGAGGGTAGTTGTGTTCAGCCCGGCCATCGGTTTTCGTGGTGTGTGTAGGCTGAACGGTTCCTCCTTGTTCGAAGTTGATTTCAACTGGTGGTTGGTGACTTCCGAATTTGTAGTGAGTTCTGAACTGCACAACTGGTTGGAGTTGTTCTCGCCAGTGTGGGGTTGGCTCAGTACCTGCATGTGTCGAACTGGTTGATGCCTTGGTGAGACTTGTTCTTCTGGGCGGTGCAATGGGTTTGAATTGTGATTCATTTCCTTGTAATGCCTGTAGGTTGTCTGAACGAGGGCTTCTTTTCATGTTCGATGGAGCAACGGTGAAGTTCCGGTTCGACGTTCCTTGTGTAGGTAGCGTCGTGATTGACTCATGTGTGGGGGTTGCCTGACCTCCACTTGAGTGATCGGCTAAGTTTAACGTCATTGCAGGACGTGATTCGATGCTGGGTCTACGTGAGTAGCGACTCGGCTGGGGTCTGAGTAGGGGGTAATCATCCGCTACGTCGTGACCTTTGTCTGATTCTGATTCGGATGAAGTCCAATCTCGTTGAATTTCTTTGAATTCCGATTGAGTCAGATCCTCTTTTGGAGGTTGTCGATCGCCGGTGCGTCCGAGCATCGGAAGGTATTTTTGTACCTTGTGGCTTACTTGGCTTACGAACCGTTTCGTGTTGCCATAGTTTACCGATGTGTGTGGTTTGTCAACCGGTGTGTCGGGCCGCATGGATTTGTCATGTGGTCGGACTGGTGAGGTTTTCCAGGAGAACACGTTAGCTTCTCGACTCGTTGCAGTGCGAGGAGGTGGCTTTGGTGGGGAGTTGTCCATCTTGGTGCATTTTGATGCCCTGAATAGTGCTTGAACTTTGTCAGGAGATGAGGAAGGTTGCTTCCTTTTGAACTTGTCCGTTAACCGTGTTTTCCCAGTTGACGTTGATGGTGTGGGGCTTGACGATTGAGAGGCTGCTTTTTCTTGTTGAATGTATCGCATCTCTTGTTTCTTGGATTTCTCCAATTTCGTCTTGCTTTTAGCATCCATTTCGTCGGATTTTTGTTCGCAGACAGTGACAGCGATTTCGATGAACCTTGACAATTGTTCGATCTTCTTGTCCAAGTCGAGTTGGGCTTGGATGAGTTCCAAGTGTCTGAGGGACTCGTCGAAGCTGGGGATGAACGATTTCGTGATTTGAAATGCATCCACTTGCTTTTTGAGTGCTTTCATTCGAAGTCTGTGTGTTTTGCGTTCTTCGTACCAGTCGTCCAGTTGGGTTAAGAGCGTCTCAATCTCTTTGTGTCGCAAGCTTTGGAATGTGATTACCTCGTTCAGTGAGTTGGATCTCATTTCGTATCTCTTGGAATTGTTGAGTTGTTGCTCTGTCAGCTGGTGCAAATCTTTCATCAATCGGATGTTTCCAATGTTGATGAAACCGATCTGGTCGAGTAGTTTCATCCGTTCGATGTTCATGTTGGTGAAGTCATCGGAGGATACGCTGGTGCGTGCTGCGAGTTTCAACTGTTCCACTCGTTTTTGAATGTTGTTGATAGCTGAGAAGTTTTCTCGCAGGTTTCGTTGGGCGACGAAGTATCGGCTTTCGAACGTTTTGGGCTGGGATTCGTTTGGATCCAGTGATCGTTCGGAGGTTTCGAGATGATCGTTGCCGTCCAATGAGAATTGTTTGTCGCCTGCGATCACTTTGGTTCGCGGGGCCATCCGGTGAGGCGGAGTTTGCGTCGCTCTCAGCGGTGTGAAGGCTGACGAATGGAGATGTCTGACTGTGGACATGTTTTCCATGATGTACGCAGCTCGTACGTGGTCTGGTAGACCAGGTAGCCCGGCCAACTTAGTAAAGATTTTTGCTAAGTTGTCTGTTTCGATGTCGCTTGTGAGAGCTTTGATGAGTCTCTCGTGTAGCGGCATGTCGATGGCTATGAGCCTCTCCAACGGGCGAAAGAATCTGTCATAGATGACTGATCTTGCCATGCCATGCAATGTGGCGAAGGGTGTCTTCTGGATTGCGGACTTGTTTTGTAGGACATCGAGGTGTTCCGTGAAACAAGGTTTTGCAACTTGTACATCTTCGAGGATGTTCACCCAGGGGGACGCGTCAATCCATTCAGATGGTTTGAGCTCCTTGTGTTGGAGTTGGTAAGCTGCGGCAGCTTCTTGCCTGGCTCTGTAGAGCTTTTGCCATATCAGGTGGTAATGCACGTCTGTGACATTCAGTGTGATTTTTCCAATGGCTGTGAGGATATCCTTTGGGAGGTACACGTAGTTCGGAATGAAGACGTGGTTGAACCTTCCGTGAATGCCGAAGTCTTCAGCTGCGATCCAGTTTATGAATCGCTCTGCTGCTGGGTGGCGTGTTTGTGCTCTGATGGCTCTTGAGAGAGTCTGTACGCTTGCAGTGGCGTTGCCCATCAGAGGGTGGTTTGGGACCATGCTTCTGGCGAAGAGGTTGTACCATTGTTTGTCTGACCATTTGCTGAGGTCATTGTCATCTGGTGAAGAGCGGTTGAGTTCTCGGTTGTCTTCTTCTTCGTCTTCGTCATCAAACATGTCGTAATCACTGTTTTGTGATTGTTCGAGGTCGTCTGAGTTGCTCGGGATCGAGAATGCATCAGACATGAACTTGACGTAGTCCCTGAACGAAACTTCGTACGATCGTGCCCAGTTGTCACGTACTTTTTGAAGTTTGTCCCGTTTCCGGCTTGGTGCTCGAGCTATCAGCTTTTGTGCTTCGAGTTCCCATCGTCGGATTTGTTGAGAACGATCGATCAGATCTTGTGAGTCGTTAGGTTTGGCGCTGAGAGCGAAAATTTTCCGGAGTTCGTCCGAATTAGCGCTGTACTCAGTGAGATCGGTGGGAGCTGTTGCTCGACCTTCGGATCTTTGTGACGCGGACCTTGAACGTCCTTCAGTTCGAGTTTGCTCGGTCAATTGGTCGGAGCGACGTTTCATGCTGTCGATGGCCATTCTTTTGTGGTGGGCGTATGACTGTGCATGAGTGACTATTAGATCACCAGAGTGGTGATCGAATGTCAATCCCGTGGGGGTTCGACCATAGTCGGCGGTAGCTTTGACGTATTTCCGGAATTCGTCATCGTCGCTGTCCATGATTTGAGCTGCGGCGCGATCAGAGATGGCTGAGACTTCTCGTGCGATCTCATCTTTTTCGGCCGTCGTTAGACGTGGTCTGAAGAGACGTGTTTCGTCAGTCATAGCTTTTGCTGTGGCTCGTTGGGAGTCGGTTGGGAATTTCCGTGCGATCTCCTGTTGCTCCGCATTTCTCCAGTTGGGTGGAAGCCGTGACATGGATTCGCTGAGTAGTTTTGTGTTTAGTAACACTCTCATGCTGCCGTCTTTGTTCTTCTTTACAATCAGGTTGTTAGAGAATGGACATGGGCTTGCAGTGGCCTCTTGACTCATCTCATCCATCGATCCTTTGGGAGTGGATGTGTAGACTGGTCGATCTGTTCCGACCTCATCATCTTCTGCGGATGAGGAGGGTTGTGAGTACTTTTGGTACTCGGTAGTCAGTTTTTCGTCATGCCTAGGACGTGCGTCTTGACCGTCGTACCATGCTTCAAATCCGATTGCTCCGTTTTCGGCGAATTCGGTTTGGTAGGCTTTGAGAAGTGCATACTTCTCTGTGCTGATGGCTTGTCGGTAGACTTTTGGTTCGAGGATGGCTAGTTGCTCCAGTTGTGCGTAAAAACGGACGTTTTGGAGAGCTATCCACTTCTCGTAGGTCAGCTTGGACTCGCACGTGTCGTAGTACGTTTCGAGGTAAAGCTTGTCAATGTGTCCATCGCTCGTGAAGACGATTGGTATGTGGACGTTTTTGACGTATTGGAGGCTGTTGTCTGGACGATACATGCCTCTTTTGGTTCCGAACATCCGGAGATCTTGTTGCTCACAGAAGTATTCGTGGTGGGCTGTGGATGGTAATGCCAAGGCTGATTGCCAGAATCTCTTCAGGAATTCTGGATCTTGGAGATCGTCATCGGTTCCGATTTCGATCGATCGGATTTCGTCATCGTCGATCATGATTTGACATGCGTCAAATGCCGTGATTAGGGCTAAGCGGAAGTCGGGGTTCCTTTCTGCCAGTAAGGCGGTGGATCGTTCTTTCTTCAGCTTTTTTGTGGCCCATTTGGCCCAAGTGCGAAACATGCTGTGAAGTCGTCGCTCTGGGTTCGGTTCACGTGTTGATCGATCTGGCGAGCTGGAGGCTGCAGTGGCCTTGCCCGGGCTTGGACTCTTTGAGCTGAGGCGAGTGTGCGGTTCTTCCGCTTGTGTTTCGCTCAGAACTAACTTCAAGTCTTGGCCGGATCTCGAGTTCGATCGTGATCGGTTGGATTCCTTTGCTGATGCGTGATCATTGTCCTCGACCGCAATGGATGAACGTGAGTTTGATCTCGAACGGTTCATCGATGAATGGCGGGAGGCGTCGGAACGAGATTTTGAGACTCTCGAGTTCGAACGTGATCTCGGTGTCAAGGCCGTTTCTGAACTTCGGCGTGACCTGCTGGGTTCAGTGAACGTGTCAACGAGTTGTTGCCCGGCTATGGTCTCCAATTGCTTGATGGTAGACACGGGTATATGATACTCGGAGAACCGTTCATCGTGCACTTGAACGTTCATCAGGAGGAGGACTTCATGTCCAGGTTCACCGTCAATTGACGTGGCCATGCCCCAAATTGTTGGGGTGGTCTCTCCGTACCTTGTTATCTGGACGCGTGCATCCAGAAACATTTCCAATTCCTCTCTTTTGAGATGAACTTGGATGCTTCCTAAACGGAGTTCACTTGCTTGGGGGGGAGTGTCACTGCTACCCGCTTCCATTGTCTCGGAGTCTTCAGAAGAGCTGCGACGAGGCATAGTGAACCAACGAAGTCTGCTTCGTTTGCGTTTTGGGTTGCTTTGAGTTAAAGACTTGCGTTTAACCATTAGTGAGTAGTCTCGAACTAATGTGTCCTGGTTCTGTACCTTGTGGTATTACTAAAGGATCTTAAAACGGGCTATTTTAGTAGTACTCTTCAGTTGCAGTGACTGGTATTCCTGATACTAAAATGCTTTTTTGTGAACTTTGCTTTTAGGCTATGTTTAGCAGTACTCTCAGTTGCTGTGACTGGTATTCCTGTACTAAATAAAGCCTTTGAACTTTGTTCTAAGTCTTTTTATTTAACTCCTATCAAAGAGAACTGGTAGAGGTCGTCAGTTAAATACTCGATTTGATAGATTCCAATGGGTCTCTCAGGCGGTCTTTCAATCGTTAGGTTGTAATAAACTTAGATGCTGCAGTGGCTTCTTTTTATTACACTAACAGTTGTTCGTTGTTAATATAGTCTTAGAGAAACTTTTTCAAGTTTGTTGCTATTTTAACAAGGTTTTGAAAGATTGTTCTTACTCGATGAAATATTTTCTAAGTATGGGCTGAGGTCGATACCTTCTAAGTCCAGAAAACTTTTCGTGAAAAAAATTTCAGAGTGGTCTCTATGAAAATTTCTAAGTATGGACTGAGGTCGATACCTGCTAAGTCCAGAAAACTTTTTGTGAAAATTTTCAGAGTCTTTTTCTCGATTTTAACTCTTACAGTCGAGGGACTTGGTTAAAAGAGAAGTTTTGAGAACAAGTCTTTATTTCGCAGATGAAATAAAGCGCCGAGTCAATCAAGAGAGGTCCTGTTCAGTCGAAAGACTGTGTTTGACTGCCCTGTTCACTTGGTTAAAATACACAATGTTAATTTAGTTGTTACTATTTCACATTGCGCAAAGTGCAACAGAGTAAAATTAGATGTGAACAGTATCTCATTATAACTCTTGTAGCTTTCGTAGGAGAGCTGGCGCGTTTCATCATTGATTAAACGACTTGACAGACTTGGGCTGCAGTGGCTCCAACAAAACATTCACAGATGGCGCTTAGTGAAATTATTCGTAAATTATTTCGATTGCTTGTGACGCGTTGAAATCTGTTTACGAGTTCTTTCTTGAGCTTTTGCCGTTTTATTCACTCTGTTTATGTTTGTGTCTGTGTCTTTTTGTGTCACTTTACTTGCTACCAACAGCGCTGGCCTGAATCATCTTTTTTACTCAATATATCAAATTTTATGCAAAAGAAAATTCAAGTTTTAAGCATGGTATTTCCAAGTGAGGGTATCCCTTGTGGTGGGGAAATGCTCAAACATTGGCTTTGTGAACAGTCTCTGTCCATTATAACACAATTCCTTTGTTGGTGTGTTATTGTCAAGCATATGTGGTGACATCAAATAAGTTTTCAACTGATTTTCGGCCTGTCGAACTGATCCAAAAATTATAACTCTTTGTTGTGCTTCAATGCATTTTTGTCTCTCAAGAGAGAAGCATCTGTGATAGCTTATGCACCATTCACAGGTATCTTTTTCTCCCTGTTTTGTAGCATGTCGGTATGAAGTTAAGCGAGAGCTAATTTCGTCATCCCAGTTGAAACTTTTATACTTTTCGTAAAATGATTCCATTTTAGGTTATTTTACTTGCTGTTATGAAATAAATATTCGATGAACTAGAGGTTATTGTTCAGTTTATTTCATAATAAAATATTTTACATTTGTACGAATTTTAATACACCTTAAATTGACGTCAGTGTATTTATTGAGCTTTTTTAACAGAGTGCGACTTTTTGGGTTTTGGGTCATTATAGGGAGGTATCTTTATTCCCAATGATTCCATTTGTCTCAAAGTTTCTTCCGCTTGTTTGTAAGCGTACTCGAGGTCTCTTTTTGTCTCAACGTCTTTGTAATACCAAAGATGAACTTGGTTGAGTTGTGAGGGAAATCGAGAGTATACTCTTTTGTATTTGCTCAATATATTTTCGTGCATTGTGTAAAAAAAATTAATTGCAAATAAAATTCAAAACTTATAAGGCATCTCTGGGTTCGAACACCTGACCTCTGAGTCGTGGGTCTCAGGTTTTGTTCCTGGGCTGCCCTACAAAGTTCTTAAGTTAGGATAATTTTGACGATTTGATAGACTTGACTTTTATTACCCTGCAACCACAAGAGGAGGGGGAGGGTTTTGCCTGTTTGCGTGGCAAATTACGTGAGACATTAATTGATTCAAGAAATGTCTCCAAGCTATCTCATCAATTTTATTCCAACTTATTTTATTTGTTTGTCTGTTCGAAATTGAATCAGCGTATTTGTCGCGAAAACGTTTAACATGAGTTTTGAAGTATGGAAAGTAACATTTCATTCGTCTCACTAATGTTAAAGTTTTCATTAATTCAAGTCGGGTCGACGGTAAATTGTTATCTTGTAATGCCTCTATTTGGCTGATAGTCTGAATTGTGACTGGTTTCCAGATCATGACAATTCAAAATAATTACAAAATAATTTTAAGAAGATTAACCTGGTACAGGAAATGTGTGCATCAATTTATAAGCACTTTTGACTTTGATTTCAAATTGATGAATTAAATACCTGTATTCGGTCTCCTCATTTATGGTCCATCGAAAATGCTTGTATTTTCTGACTTTACACAAATGTGGGAAATCTCTTAAAAACTTTACATAGTAGGGTTGTAGTGTAAATAACAAGTTAAAAATTATCTGCAACGAATCTTTCGATTTCGGAGATGTAGAGAGTTTTAACGTTGTTATTAGTGAAATTTCAAACCGATGTTGTCTGTTCATTTCATTTTATTTACACGTTTACTATGTTTTAATGCTTTTAAATTAATAAATGGCATGTTTAATACTGAGTTACTGGTGACAGAAATATGTGAATTTTATGGAATGTTTTTCGTCACTGGCAATTGTTCGTCACAATGATGTAATAAACCACTAAAAGTGTTTTTACGATGATGACTGCCAAGACAATATCTTCATAATTCATTTTTCTGCCTTTCGTGTCTTCAGGTGTTAATAGACTGCCTGAAAATTTGAAATTGTTTCCAATTTTATAATTGAAATTCTCTAGGATCAAATAGGACCCAAACATAGGGTTTATCCTGCTCAATGTTTTCCAAAATGTGAACAATTTGGTTTCTGAGAAGGACAAATCTACGGAGATTTTGACATTTTTCAATCATAGAATTGGAAATGAGTAATAGCTCTTCAAGCTTTACTTTTAACTCAGTCGACGATCGGCATGACTGATCCAGCATCGATATCCCATAAGGGATCCATTGAGCCATCGTGAAGAAAGTGATACGGGGCTGGCTCGATGGAGATGTCCTGGAACGGGTTGTCGGCCGGTTGCAGGTTAGCGGAGGGCGCGTCGAAGTAGGACAACTCGAACTGTTCGACCCAGTTGTGAGTTGCGATGATCTTCGCTACGTAATTATCCACTATCTGCTGCAGATCTTTCAGGAACGATTTGTCTTTATTCAATTGTTTGAGCAGAAAGATATGATTGCTTAATTGCTCTAGCTTGAATAGTAGTTCCGCCTGATTAACTAAACTTAGCTGAACTGGCGGATTTTTCTTTGACATTGTCCTTTTTAAACGAATTCTTATCAACTTTTTTTTTCGATTTAAAGGGAAGCGAGGAAACTCAAGCACTTCTTTATTTGGAAAAATTTAGTGACGTTTTTGGTTTTGATCTGTGTTCGTCGGAAAGTTTGGAACAACTAATGAGGGAAGGGTCTCTTCATGTAAATGTCATTTTTGCTTTGCAATTGAAGAACCTTTTTAACAAACGTTTTATGACTTTCGACGTATTTGTTTGTTTGTTGCAATTGTGATTTTCTTTTTAAATCATTGCACCCTCTTTTTGTCTAATATCGTTTTATTGTCTTCCGTAGGATGACTTAATAATGCACGTTTGTGATAACAAGTGCAGCAAAATTGAGTCACGTTTTGACGTATTTGCTTGACAAAATTTCTTTTATTGTCTCTAGATGGACTGTCCACTGGGAGAAAATGTAGATTTCTTGTAAACACGTGTGCACGATATTATTTAGACTTTTTATGGCTAGGCTTAGCTGTACCAAAATCAATTTTGGACTCTACATCATTGTTGATGGAGTCAATGACCGGTATTTTAGTTTCTGACAAACAATTGTTTATTTGAAGGAAAGCGAGGAAACTCAAGCACATCTTCATGTCAGAAGTTAAAATAAGAATATTCAAAGTAGGCATTTTATATAATCTGATTATTTGACAAGATGAGTTTTTTCATGTTTCAATCAGATGATAATGCTTATCCAGTTTGAATTTTAGTAATATTTTCTTTGAAAATTATTAATTACGACTGCAGTGGTCATAAAGTTAATATTTTTTCGAAATATTTGAGACTTGTTTTTAAAACGGAGCTTTCAGTGATATGCTCTCTATGAAATAATATTTTTGTGAGAAAAAAATTCATAGAATTTACGTTTTAAATATTTGACTTGTGAAATCGTTTGTGT
>Ga0209107_10002283_pt1 | contig 10660 bp, 8 predicted proteins | sample LakErihyJuly2011_2_FD_187460 | JGI IMG/M metagenome (GOLD analysis project Ga0209107, IMG submission 187460) | Freshwater microbial communities from dead zone in Lake Erie, Canada - CCB hypolimnion July 2011 (SPAdes) (version 2) | ecosystem: Environmental > Aquatic > Freshwater > Lentic >... | reverse complement strand
GTTTGAATTGGTAAGCTCCATTAACAACACCTATCAAAAAGCTTGGACAGATGGATACCGTTCAGGAATAGAGCGGAATTTAAGCTCTGTTTTCGCTAAAATAACTTGGCTTGCTAAATCGCCCAAATTAAAGATTAGTATTGCCGATAGACAATTGATTACCAATTCAGTTTTAGCACCTGTAACCCCTGATTTTGGCGTTGAATTTCAAGCTTCTAAATCTTTAAAAATAAAAGGAAACTCAGCCTATAGCTTTAGGCTTCCTTCTTTTAATGATTTGTATTGGCAAGGTGGTGGCAATATGAATTTATTGCCAGAAAAAGGCAAAAAAATTGAATTGAGTGTGGAATTGAAATCTAAGAATTTCAAATTAGGAATTACCGGTTTTTACCACCAAGTCGATAATTGGATTTTATGGGTTCCAAGTGGGGGGGCTGCTTCTTGGAAGGCCACAAATGCAAAGGAAATTGAAAGCAAAGGTTTTGAATTAGCCTCTGAATGGAAGTATTTAATTAACAGCAATTCTTTTCTTAAATTCTTTGCACGCTACCAATTTGTATCGAGCATTAACACCGATGTATATGGCCCAGACAAATCTATTGTTGGCAAGCAATTGTTTTATACACCTCAACAAACTGGCATTGCCAATATTCAATATCTATTTGGTAACAATAAAATTTCTTTGAGTTCTACCTATACAGGAAGCCGATATTCAACAGCAGACAACCAAGTGGATGGTTTGCTGCCGGCCTATACTTTGTTGAATTTTTCAATGGCAAGAGATTTCTATTACAAATCCTTTAGGAGTTCTGTCGAATTTACTGCCTGCAATCTATTAAACACCAACTATTATGTGTTTGAAAATAGACCTATGCCCCTCCGGAATTATCAAGTAACATTTAAATATAACATTAATTATGAACAAAAATAAACTAAGCTTTTTCATCGCAGCATCGCTAATTGCTTTCTCTTCTTGTAAAAAAGACCAAGACCTAACAATAGAAACTGAAAATTACAAAGGTGTCTTTGTTGTTAATGAAGGTGGATTTGGAAAATCCAACGGCAGCATTGGTTTGTATAAACCTGGTGAAAAAACATACCTCGATGCTTTCAAGAAAGCCAATGGGTTACCCCTTGGTGATGTTGTGCAATCGATGTCTCTAATTGATGGAAATTATTACATCGTTGTAAATAATTCTAATAAGATAGAAGTTGTTTCGCAGAAAGATTTTAAATCAGTAAGCACCATTTCAACGCCTTCTCCAAGATATGTTTTAGATGTATCCTACAACAAAGCTTATGTAAGTAACTTTTACGCCAATTCAATCAAAGTACTGGATCTAAACACTAAAAATATTTCCAAATCAATTGAAATTTACCACAACAGCGATCAAATGGCACTAATGAACAAAAAAGTTTACATCACAACTTTTGACAACAAATTAATGGTTCTTAATTCAGTCAACGATGCTTTAGTAGATTCAATCGCTACAGCGCCAGGTTTAAGTAAAATTGTAAATATTGGGGGTTCAAAATTAGCTATACTTTGCGCGGGTGTGGTCGATTGGAACAATGGCAGCGTTATAGAAAACGGAAAAATTCAAATCATAAATCTTGGAAATGTAGTAGAAAGTTCATTTAACTTAAGTTCTGGTAGTTATGGTGGATCAATGGTATACGTTAGCAATACCGGTCTTTTGTATTTTTCCTTAGGGAATGATAAGATATATAAAATGGATCTTTCTGGTGTGATTACTGAATTTGTCACATTAGATGCAGGTAGAAATGTCTATGGACTAACCTACAATGCCTCTAACTCAAGTATCTTCGTAACCGATGCAGGCGATTTTAACTCGGCTGGGAAAGTGATGGTTTATGATCTTTCGGGAAATAAAACATTAGAATTTGATGCCGGAATTGCTCCCAATGCGATTTTAATGAACGAATAATTGAAGTTCATTTATTGTGCTTTTTGTGTTTTATTCCTAACTGCTTGTAAACAAAATATACAACAGTTAACAATTGAACACCCTATATCTTTTGTAGAAATTGACTATTCCAAGATGTTTGGAATAGCCAATTTTGATTCTTATTCTCAATTGTTTTTTCTCAATGGAACCGATACAACATGGAGTATTAAAAGTTCAGAGCTTCCTTCAAACCCAAAAATGGTCGTGCTGTCTTCAGTTTTTGCTGGTTATGTTGAGCTTTTAGAAAAACAAAATCAAATCATTGGCGTTGATAATTATAAATATTACTGTGACAGTTTGTTGTTAAAAAGATTTGAGCAACAAAAAACCATAGAAATAGGTGAGGAGGGTCAGCTTAATTTGAGCAAGCTATTGCAGTTGAGGCCAGATGTTTTGATGTGCAGTTCTTTTTCTTCACAAGACCAATCTTTAATTAAACGTTTGAAAAAGTCGGGTATTAAGCTTGTATTCTGCGATAATTTCAAAGAACAAAATCCTTTAGCCCGCGCAGAATGGATTAAACTATTTGGATTTTTATTTAACTGCCAAAGCAAAGCCGATAGTTTGTTTGACGGCATCGCAAATAGGTATGAAAAACAAATTTCAAATAATAACGCAAAGTCTTTAAAGCCTCTTGTTTTAACGGATGCCCTTTATTCGGATGTTTGGAATGTTCCGGGTGGCAATAGTTATACAGCCAAATTAATAGAAGATGCGAATGGAACCTATGTTTTTAAAAATAAAAACGAGTTGTTTTCTTATCCTTTAAGTCTTGAACTTGTGCTCAAAGCTTCTGAGAACTGCGATATTTGGCTTCATGTAAACCAATATAAAACCAAAGAAGAACTGTTCAAAGCCAATAGCAGGTATGCTTTACTAAATGTGTTCAAACAATCTCGAATTTTCAACAACAACAAAAGGGAAAATAGGTTTGGAGGCAATGATTTTTGGGAAATAGGGGTCGTTAGGCCTGATTTAGTGCTTAAAGATTTGATGTCAATTTTTGAAAATTCAAATATTTCTGATGAGAAATTGTATTTTTATACCCGCGTCGATTAGATTTGCATTTTAATCGTGCTGTTTAACTCCTGGATATTTTTTCTATTCCTTCCGCTGGTCTTTGCAGCAGTTTACTCTATTCCTCAAAAGTATAGATGGATTGTCCTTCTTGTTGCATCTTACATTTTTTATGGTTGGTGGAAAGCAGAATTTCTTTTAATCATTGCCTTCTCCACGGTATTGGATTATTTCTGTGCACTTAAAATCGAAGATTCCCCCAATCAATATGCAAGAAAACGCTGGGCGGCACTGAGTCTTGGGATTAATTTAGGCATACTGTTTCTTTTCAAATATTTCTATTTTTTTATTGGAAGCAGCACATGGATGCAAGACCTTGTAAGCCCCCACCAAAAGATGCGAGATCTTGTTGAGTTTTTCGGGAATGCTTTGCCAGTTGGTATTTCTTTCTATACCTTTCAAACCATGAGCTACACCTTGGATGTTTATTACAGAAGGGCTAAACCAGAGCGCCACTTAGGGCAATTTGCCTTGTTTGTTTCTTATTTCCCTCAACTTGTAGCTGGACCAATTGAGCGCTTTTCACACCTAAATGAGCAATTAAAAGTAGAGCATAAATTAGCTTATAAAAATTTGCAATTGGGTTTCCGTTTAATGCTCTACGGTTTCTTTGTGAAAATGGTTATTGCAGACAATCTTTCGTATACCGTTAGTTCAATTTTTAACGACCCTGGTAAGTGGAAGTATTACTGGAATATTATTGGTGTTTTGAGTTTCGGATTTCAAATTTATGCCGATTTTTTTGGATATTCTCTAATTGCTCAAGGGGCTGCCAAACTTTTCGGAATCGAGTTAATGGACAACTTCAACCGTCCATACCTCTCAAATAACATCAGTGAATTTTGGAAACGTTGGCATATTTCTTTGAGTACGTGGTTTCGCGATTATGTTTACATTCCTTTAGGCGGAAATAGGGTGTCTCATTCAAAATGGATATTCAACATCATGCTGGTGTTTGTTCTGAGTGGACTTTGGCACGGAGCCAATTACACCTTCTTGATTTGGGGCGCTTTGCATGGTGTCTTTTATCTTGTTGAACGTTTCTTCCCATTCTCTTTGAAATTTAAATGGTTAAATGTGTTGATTACATTTTTAGCAGTATCTTTTGCTTGGATATTCTTTAGAGCCGAAAATTTAGAACAGGCAATTCAAGTAATAAATGGTTTGTTTGGTGGCTTAGACGGGCAAAGGCACTTGGATACACAACCCTATATTTTCCTATTGGTATTGATTTTTGGAGTTTTAGAATTAGCCCGGGGAAACAAACGCTTCGATCAATTTTGTGCCTCTTATTCTGGCATTCAAAGATGGACCTTATATTGTTTTTTGATTTTTTGTATTCTTACCGTTTGTGGCTCAGAATACAGCGCTTTTATTTATTTTAAATTCTAATGGAAGTAAACATCAAACATATAAGTTTTAAAGTTTTGGCCTTGGCATTTACGGTTTCAATAAGCGCTTTTGTTTACAAAAATATATATTGGGTGCCTGAACTTAAAGACCAAGGTCCAATGCTGTTTAACCTTCTGGAATTTGAATGGCACAATGATGTTTTATATCTTGGAGAGTCTTCAAACTATTGGATAGCGCCTGAAGACCAAGACAAACGAACCATCAGCGACATGATCAATGACAGTTTGCCAGGCTACCGATTAAGTGGAATGCAGGTTCCTGCTTACCATGCAGGCATGTTTCTTCCAATTGTAAATATGATTGATCCTGCAAGCAGAGTTAAACATTTGGTTGTTACAATGAACCTAAGGTCATTTGACAAGCCATGGATATTATCCGCCCAAGAAGGGGCTTTGATGCGTGCAAAATGTTTCTATTACAAAAGCAATCCAATTTACAATAGAATGTGCGCTGCCTTGGGCTACTATGAAAATCCTAGTGCTGAGTCGCAAGACAAGAAAATGCTAGAAGCCTTTGAATTCGATACGTTGAAAGTTGATTTTCCATTGCAATTTAAGACCATCAAACGTTGGTGTGAGCAAGAGAAGTTTCCATTGCCACAAGGTGGTGAAGATTTTCCTAAAAGAGAGTTGGCCGACCATTACATCAAAGCTTATGCCTTTCAAATAGATACCAATACCAATCCGAGAATTAAAGACTTTGATGCCATCGTAAAGGTTTGCAAACAAAAAAACATCAAATTGTATTTTAATCTAATGGCCGAAAATATTGAATGGGCAGACAGTTTGGTCGGTAAAGAATTGGTCTATTTTATGAAAGCGAATAGAGATTTGTTGATTTTCCGTTATAGCAACATGGGTGTTGTAATGGTGGATAATTTAGAATTGGTGCCTGGAGAATGCTTCGGTGAAAAGAATTGGACGACCGAGCATTACAATCAATTTGGACGTCTCATTGTTGCTAGGAATGTAGCAAATTCATTAACGAAAAATCTAAAACGTTAACCGTTTGTTATCTTATTATGATGCATATCATATTTGTTTAGAATTATTCTAAATAATTTTTTTTATTTAATTTTTAGTCATAACATTGCAACCTTATTTAAATTGATTCTAAATTAGATGCCAAAAATATATTTTCTAAGCGTTTTATTATTCCTTAACATAGCCGGCTATGCACAAAATTCAAGCTTGCCAATTCAAAACGAGGATTCCAGTATAAACGATATAAACTCGGTTATCGTTCGTTCAAAAAGTGATGGGTTATTTAAAAGTATAGCAGGGTCAGTCGCAACCCTGTCGATGGTCGAGATTAAAAAAACGAACCCAATTTCTGCAAATGAAATGTTTAGAAAGATTTCTGGTGTTCATGTGGTCGATGAGGAAGGTGCAGGTATGCGCCTAAATATAGGAATACGCGGTATGGATCCAGATAGAAGTCGAGGTGTCTTGGTTCTAGAAGATGGAATTCCTGTTTCTTTAAATCCATATGGCGAACCTGAAATGTACTATAGCCCCATAATAGATCGAATGTCTGGAATAGAAGTCTTGAAAGGCAGTGGTCAAATTATGTTTGGACCGCAAACAATTGGTGGTGTGGTAAATTACATGACAATGAACCCTACGCCAAAACAATCTTTGAGAATGAAATTAGGTATTGGAGAAGGCGGTTTTGCCTCGAGCTTGCTTAATTACAGCAATACATTTGACAAACTTGGAATTGTCCTAACTCTACTGCATAAACAAGCAGATAAATTAGGCTATGCAAAATTCGGAATAACAGATTTTAGCACAAAATTAGTTTACGATTTTAATCGAAATACCCAACTCGTAATGAAAATCGGCTTGTATAATGAATTGTCAAATTCTACCTATATTGGCTTAACACAAAACATGTATGACCAAGGTGGGCAAGACTTTGTTCTAATGGCACCCGACGACCGTTTAGATATTAAGCGGTATTCTTTGAGTGCTGCTTTTAATAAGAACATAAGTAAAAAACTTAAGTTTAACACCACCATTTATGGATACACAACAAGCAGAAATTGGCAAAGACAAGAATTTTCAACAAGCAAAACAGCATCTAAATTAACAGGTGTGGTATGGGGTGATACTAGTCTGCCTAATGGAGCTATTTATATGAGAAACTTAAATGCACATAGAAATAGGCAATTTGAGGTGTTCGGTGCTGAATCAAAACTTACCTACCAATATCAGTTGTGGAATAAGAAATCAGAATTAAATGTAGGGGTTAGGTATCTTTTTGAGAGGGCTTATGAACAAAGGCTAAATGGAAAGAAACTTGATTCTAGAACAGGCGATTTGGTTGAAGATGAAATCAGAACAGGCAATGCCTTTAGTGCTTATGCACAGAACAAAATGAATTTATCAAAAAAGTTCATACTTTCATATGGCTTAAGATTAGAATCTTACAACTACCAGAGAAACATATTTAGAAACACATTTTTAATTAACAATGTTTCTAAAATGCTTGACACAAATCTATTGGCAAGTAACGAAATTTTTACATTAATTCCGGGTGCGGGAATTAATTACCAAATATCTAAAAATATGACTTTATTTGGCGGCGTTCACAAAGGTTATGCACCGCCTAGGGTAAAAGATGCTATATCCGCTTCAGGGCAAGTTTACCAATTGGATGCAGAAAGCAGTTGGAATTATGAGTTGGGTTTGAGAGGTGCATTAAAAAAGGTTTTATCCTATGAATTGACAGGGTTTTATATGGATTTTAGCAATCAAATTATACCAGTTTCTGAGTCATCAGGCGGCACTGGCGCAGGGCTTATAAATGGAGGTGAAACGGTTCACAAAGGGATTGAGTTTTCTTACAACATTAAATTCCATGAATGGTTTAAAATGAAATCAAAGTTCACTATTAGCAATAATCTAACTTTTGTAAAAGCATATTTTTCAGGTGATAGATTTGCTAAACCTGGCGAAAATATCCAAGGCAATCAAACCCCATATGCACCTGCTTATTTCCATAATTTAACATTTAATTATGAAACATCAAGAAATATTGGTGTGCAATTAACAGCCAATTACAATGGCCAGCAGTATACAGATTTACTTAATACTCAAACACCTTCTAATGATGGCAGAACTGGACTTTTGAAAAAATACGCCGTATACGATTGCAATCTTTATTATAAATCAACGAAACTCAAAACAACTTTCAGCGTCGCAATAAAAAATGTTTTTGACGAACGCTATATTGTTTCTAGAAGGCCTCAAGGCATAAGGGTTGGTTTGCCAAGGTACTTTATGGGTACTATTCAAATTGACTTGTAATGTCTAGTTGGCTTAATTTTTTTTTAACTAATTTTGCATGAGTGAAAAATGTCATTTTGTATCTTGTTTGCTTTAGTGCAATAATTTTTGCTCTTTTTGCTTGCAATAAAACCCCTTCATTTCAAATCTTATCGGGCGATAAAATCGCATTAAATTCAGAAATATGTGTTTTTGTTTTTCTCAATACAGAATGTCCCATTTGTCAAAAATACCAAGGGACTTTTAAGTCAATGGTATTAGATAGTGCGCAAGTTTATTATGTTTTTCCAGGTCTACAAAGCAAAGAAATGATCAAAGAAATGTGTGAATTTGATTCTATCAGTTTTAACCGTGTTATCCTAGACTCAGATTATAGATTAACCAAACAATTGAAAGCGAATACGACTCCGGAGGCAATCATCAGAAAAGACAATAAAACATATTACAGTGGTTTGATTGACGACCGTTTTACCTCAATTGGCACATCAAAATCAAGTGCAAGTATAAATTATATTGAGAATGCACTAAATTCGCTGCATAAAAATGAAGCCATTAAAATACCATATACCAAAGCTGTTGGTTGTTTTATTGAGCCTAATTAGTATTGTTTGGAATGCCTGCAGCCTCAAACCGGTTCCAAACTTTGCAAATGATATTGCCCCAATTATTCACAGCAAATGTTCTCCTTGCCACCATAAAAATGGCACAGCCCCTTTTCAATTAATGACATACCATGATGTGGCAAAACGTGCTAAAATGGTTGCTTTTGTGACAGCTAAAGGTTATATGCCTCCTTGGCCTGCAGACCATAATTACAGTCATTTTTTAAATGAAAGGGTTTTGTCTGATTTTGAAAAAGAACAAATTCAAAATTGGTTTAAAAACAAATGTCCTAAAGGTGATTTGTCTGCTTTGAAGTATCCCAATTTTGAAAACAATCTGTCTTCACTTGGTAAGCCAGATTTAATTTTGAATTTTCAAGACATTGAAATTTTAAATGACAATAAAGACCGTTTTTATGTGGTTAAATTGCCTTATCAAATGAACCAAGAGCGCTATGTTAGAGCTTTGGAATTTATTCCTGGGCAATACCAATATGCCCACCATGTCAACGGTCATTACTTAAGGTTCGCTGATCAAAGTGATCCTTTCTTAGGTCGGATGAAAACCGATATCGAATCAGCGAACTATTCAAAAGAATTTATGGAAATGAATTTAGTGAATGCCGATGGTAGTATTCCTTTTCGTGTGCATTCGGCTGTCAATTATTTGCCAGGAGCTTACGGGGTTAAATATCCAAAAGGAATTGGTGGTTTTTTGATGGGGAAGAAAGGGGCTTTTGTCGCCAATGATTTTCACTTTGGACCCTCGCGCAAACATTTAATTGACAGGTCTAAAATCTATGTTTACTTTTCAGACCAAGCGCCTCAGCGGGCAACCTATGAATTGATGATGGGCACCAATGGTGTCTCTGAAATATTGCCGCCATTGGTCGTAAAACCGAACAGCATAAGCAAGCATGTATCCAAATTAACCCTCTACAACGACATCTCTATTTTGACCGTTAACCCACACATGCATTTAATTGGCAAGTCGTTTAAAGCCTACGCATTAAAGCCAAATGGTGATACTCTGAAATTAATTTCCATCCCTAACTGGCAATTTCGCTGGCAATATTTCTACACCTACCAATCGCCTCAAAGAGTACCAAAAGGAAGCACCATTGTTTTAGAAGCAATATTTGACAACACCTTAAAAAATCCCAATAACCCCAATAATCCCCCGAAAACAATAGGTGAACGATTTGAGAATGCTGGTGCAAGTATGCGTACCACAGATGAAATGCTTCAGTTCATTATCACGTATATGCCGTATCAAAAAGGGGATGAACTAATTGACCTATCCAAACCATGAAATCGCTAAAACCGTTATTTATTTTATTTATTATTCTCCTGTCATTGGTTGTATTTCTGATGTATGCTCTTCCTGTCTTAAAACCGGGTAAATTTTTTGGACCCGGCGATACCCGCGGGGGCAAGGAAATGGTAATTAAAAACTATGGAGCTGCTATCGATAGTGCGGCCAATGTATTTGGTCTATCAGCTTCCTATCTTAAAGCTTTATGTATGCTGGAATGCAGCGGCAAGAAAAAGTTCCAAGCACGTTTTGAAGACCATGTTTACCGCAAATTGAAAAAAGTCAAATTCAAACAATTAAGCAATTATGAGCATGTTACACCTGAAATGTTGCAAGATGCAAACGATGAAGCTTTGAGAAATTTAGCCAGCAGCTGGGGTCCATTTCAGTTAATGGGGTATAAATGTCTATTGTTGAACATTAAAATTAGAGATATTCGCGAAGATCAAGCCGTTTATTATGGTGCGAAATGGATAGATTTAACCTATGGGGAAACTTTGAAGGAAAAGAAATTCAAGGATGCATTTCACATTCATAATACAGGTTCTCCATTCCCTGACAATGGGCGTGCAAAAACCCATGACCCCAATTATTGCAACAATGGTTTGAAACATATGGAATGGTTTAGTAAACATTGAAAATTTATCATTAAATTATAGTTACCTTTGTTTAGATATTTATTCATATTACTATCATTTCTCTTTTAGTCTCTATAAAATTTAAGTGTGTTTTAATTTGTTTTTCAATCATACTTTTAATTTTACTTTTTTGCAAATTTCCTCCATATTTCAAACCAATAGATTGCTCATTAGGCGCCTAATAATTGATGATTTATTGGACTTCTCCGATTTACATGCCGACAACGAGGTGATGTTTTATACCGAGACCAACGGAATTGATGCAGCTAAAAGTTTACTCGATTTCAACCGCATCATTCATCAATACAATACGCCTGAAAATGATTTCTGGATTTGGGCAATAGAAAATAAAGTA
>Ga0209107_10002281_pt1 | contig 10660 bp, 15 predicted proteins | sample LakErihyJuly2011_2_FD_187460 | JGI IMG/M metagenome (GOLD analysis project Ga0209107, IMG submission 187460) | Freshwater microbial communities from dead zone in Lake Erie, Canada - CCB hypolimnion July 2011 (SPAdes) (version 2) | ecosystem: Environmental > Aquatic > Freshwater > Lentic >... | reverse complement strand
ATTTCCTTTATTTATATAATATATATAAATAAATGTCATTTGATATACCAAGTATTATTAATTTAGATCCATACCTACGCGTTAACAGTGATTCTGCAGGTAACGAGGTAGTGAATCAGTTGAACGCAAATTTACTCGCACTGCAAAACAAGGTTTCTGGTTCAACTGTAAGCATACTGCCATCGCTGACATATCAGCAAGATGTAAAGGTAATATTGGACAGAGAACAAGCGAGGTTGAATGATCGTAAAAGTGCGATCGATGCTGCAGACCAAGGGCAGAAAAGAATGGTTGATTTAACAAAAAACGCGACCCAGAGAAACAAAGCGATGAACAATCTGTACATGACGGTTGTGATCGCACTTGTGCTATATTTAGCAATACGACAATTTGTGGGTATCCTTCCTGATTTGGTCATCGATATTATGATGATAGTTCTTGTTGCAGGTGCTTCACTGTCATTGATTACAATGTATTATGACTACAACCGCAGAAACAATATGGATTACGAGATGATAAATTTAGGGGAACCGAGTGGATTAACGGGAAAAACGTCAACGCCGGGGGGTGGATCATCCACAGGATCTGGATTGTTGCAATCGAGAATCGGCGGAAACTGTGTAGGAGAAGCTTGTTGTCCCGTAGGAACTACCTACAATGAAAAGTATGCCATCTGTGTGCCGAATGAGGCACCTTATAGTACGATTGCAGGTAAGATTACACAGGCGACTGCATCTTCATCTGGTAAAGACCCAGCAAATTACAAATATTTTATGCCAAGTAAAACATGGGATGATAAAGTTACAAAGTGCACAGGTGATAATGAGTATTCACAAACCGAGTTGGCATGTGTACCGAAAACACAAGGGTTCACATCAATGATGAAGACAAGCGATATGGCCAAACCGAATGATCCGTTTGAGTTTAAAAATTATAATTTGTACAAGTAAAATATATAATGGGGGATTTAGATACCATCAAAGACAACTATACACAGCAATTAGAGAAAGAAAACAAAAATTTACAAGACGAGATTGACAAATTACAAAACGAGTTTAACCGATTTGACCGAGTAAACCAATATTATGTGCAAGACGAAGTGATGATCGTATATATTCAAAAGATGTTGACAATCTTGTATGCGGTGATTTATTTTGGATTCATGTATTTCATTGCGATTTCGAATAAACATCAAGCGGTTAAGATATTGTGGCTCCTCTTGTTTGCCACGCTACCGTTTGTCGTTCATATTATAACAAGCTATTTGTATTCAACGTATTTAGAAATACTCGATGAATTCAAGATTGGAACTGTTACGCGAATTTAGTTTGGAGGAAAGGTCATGGAGTTCATGATTTTGATTTTCTCGAGAGACTTTTCAAGCTCGCGTTCTTTGTTCAAGCTATTAAACAGGTAGTCTGTGTTTGGACTCTCTTCGTGTTTTTTGATTTGACTATAAATATTATTAATATTGTTTATTGCCAACTCAACTGTGCGTTTGTTCGAGACAAGGTCGACGGACGCATCGCAATGCTCGGTGCAAAGAGACACTGCAAAATATAACATGTAACGCCGTTTTTTGCAACAAGCATTCGTATAGTGGAGACAAAACAACGTATATACGGACGCAAGTGTCTTCTCGATGAACGGATTCTGCAACTCTTTTGCGTAATAAAAGAGAGTGTCCCAGATGATCCAAACCAAATCACATGAGAGTTTCTGTTCTACTTTCACAAAAGGCCGTCTTACACAAAGACAGTTTGTCTTCTTTTTTTTGCAAATCGTTTCGAACTCGAGAATCCATTCGATCCAGTAGCAGGCAGCAACCGTGTTCTTTTTCGCCCTCGAAACGTTGAATGCGAACTCGTTCATAGGAATGTAAATCTCTTTCGGATCCTCCTCTAAAAAGATCGGCTTGATGAACTCGACACTCGGTGCTTTCAGGCGGTCAGTCATTTGCGTCATGTCGAATTCGGCTTCTTTGTTAATCTTGATCACTTCAAAACTGTGTTTTTTTACAGACAAACATAATATGCAAACAATTTCTGCAAACAAATTACGGATGGTTTGATTATTTCGCAGCTGAATTGGGGAAGTAAAATGTCCTTCGTTCATGATTGATTTGAATGTCTCGTATCGCTTCTCAAGGTAACAAATCAGCTTGGGGTTACCGAGGTGCACATGCTTCGCTGAATAGTAGAGGATGTTTTCCCAGAGTTCCAAGAAGTGGCCTGCACAAATCAACTCGGCCGCCCAATTGCACGCCGGTTCAATTTTACCGTTTAGCAAATTCGAGACAAACTCATTTTTCACGTCGGTTTTCTTGTACTTTGAAAAACTGACTCCTCTGAACTGAGATGGTTGTCTTATGTCATTTATTTCGGAAACATCCATTTTTGTTTTTATATAGTTAGATGAAAAAAATCTCTTTACACCTTTTTATGAAAGAGATACAATTTTGCACTCATATAACAACTTTAGGGAAAATAATAAATGCGTGGACTTTCTTTAAATAAAGATAATTATCTGCGTATTATTTTATATAACATGACAACTCCAAATGAAAATAATCCATATCATAAGATAGATTCGAATGAACCAGCCGAACACATGAGTTCATTAGTTATGAACAAAGACATCAACTTATATCTTAAAACAGGTGACGTTTACAAAAAGATTAACAAATTCTTTGATTTTGATGAAAAGAAATTTTACTTTAGACCAGAAGATGGAGGGCCGCAAATGCGACCGATTGACAACCTTTACTACGCGTGGAAGCAAGTTGGAGGAAAAAGCAGACGGATTCGTAAAAGACGTCAACAAACCAAAAGACGATCGTTGCGTCGGCGTGGTGTGAATAAGAGACGTTAAATCAATAATTATAACTTATATTGACAAGTGCAGAGGACGAAATCTTCAAGAATGTAAATGCCGATTTGTATAATAAAAAAAATATCTGATTACTTTATAAAAAATGAATTATGCCTTTATAATTTTAGGAGTAGTGTTTATATTTGTCTTGTATTACTATTTGTACAGTGATGGATCTACTGTGTTAACAAACAAGCTCGATTTGAGTATTCTACAAACTCCTGTTCCAGTTGCGTCAATTGGAGGTTCACCTGACTCAAGAAGATATTCAATTGAGATGTGGATGTATGTTTATAACTTTGATGGGGCTCCAAAATATATCATTTCGAGAATGGGAGTGGACGATGACCATTTATCCCAATTATCAACAAAAGCAAAAACGAAGAACATCGGAATCCTCATTGACGGTGCCTCTCCAAAACTCTATCTTGAATACTCAAAGAATACTACTACTGGTACTACTACTATACACGCCTCGCAAAAACAATTAATCACCGACAATTTCCCCCTTCAAACATGGGTACACTTAATCGTAAGTGTAGATAATAGTTTCATTGATGTCTATATGAATGGAAAACTAGTAAAGTCTTTCCAAGACACAATCGATGCTCCAAGTGCGACGTCACCCATTGATTATGGCCAAGTAAACTGCTATTTAGCAAAAATGACCCGTACACTGTCCGCGACAGATCCTCAAACTGCATGGGATCATTACATCGCAGGAAACGGCGAAAATCCGTTGGCCAAATATTTAGCTAGTTTTGGACTATCAATGACACTACAGAAAAATAACCAAGACTACAGTAAAATCACCGTATTTTAATGTGCGATGATATTATAAATAGAATTATATATAATGTCAGATTCAAGTCCCATAAATAATATTACAAGTGGTGTGACAAACACGATTCAAAAGCTGAAAGACACGATGAGTGAAACTCAAGGCTCAATCAAACAGTCCATCGACGAGTTTTCATCAAAGAGCATGGTCGATGCAGGAAATGAGTTTTTAGATACCAACTCTTTGGTTGCCAAGTTTGCATTTATTATTCTTGTCTTGTTTGGATTCATGTTTTTGTTCCGAATTGGAATGCTCGTGATTGCTTACATATTGACGCCGACAACATCGCCATATTTAATCAGCGGCTTGATTCGCGGTGATAATGCGGTAACCGTTTCGCAAAACTCAAGGAGTTCCAATTCTTTGATCAGTTATTCGGAAAACCAGCCAAGTGGGCTCGAGTTCACGTACAGTGTTTGGTTGACATTTAGCAAACCGTCTGCGGGGGGGGATACGAAGGAGGCACATATTTTTAACAAGGGGATAATCAGTGTAAGTGGAGAGACATTAAATACTTTAGTAAATGCACCCGGATTGTATGTGAAATCGGGCGTGACAAACACATTGAGGGTTTACATGGATACGTTTGAACGAAATGGAGGAGATGTAATCATTCATCCCGATCAGCAAAGATCCTCAGTCGATATCTCTGGTGTTCCGTTTAATAAGTGGATGAATCTGATCATTCGTGTAGAAAATAGAATTCTCGATCTATATGTTAATGGCGTCTTGACCCAGCATAAGGATTTAGAATATGTCCCGAAACAAAACTTTGGCGATGTTTATGTTTGCCAAAATGGTGGGTTCCACGGATCCTTGTCTGACTTGCGGTATTATGCAAAAGCATTGAATGTGTTTGAAATCAACAATATTGTTGGATGGGGACCAACTTTGTCCACCAGTCCTTCGTCATTTGAAGCTACTAGCACTGCTGACTCTTATTATTTGTCATCCTTTTGGTACAAGGCGACTCAATAGAGACTCTCTCGTACAAGGCGACTCAATAAGCGTCTTAGATAAAATTTATTATTTAATACAGACAATATATATCAAATAATAATAATAATGAGTAACTGTGAAAGATATCAGCAAAATCGGAGATTTGGATTGATTTTTAATTCGCCAGGAACGCGATATATTCCTGTAAATCCTTATCGGGATGCAACCGGTGAATCTACTGGTTTATCCCAACAACAGCTTGATATGCGAAGAAAAGCAGAAATCCTGCAATACAATAAAACCTCGTCGAATGGCAAAATCACGAAAAAACAAAATTTTGCAGGAGTGGTGGGTCGGCGAAACCAATACTCTTCGTATTACATTCGAAATCTGCAAAATGGAACGGCAAACCTTGACGAAACCTGTCTACTAATTCCAACATCTACAAGAAGGTCTGACGTTCCAGGACCCGAGATATTCTTAAGATATGATCCTGCCGTGCCGCTCTACAATTACAATTCAAGTCAATTTACATATGGAATTCAAAACACTGATGAACAACTGCAAGACAAGTGGTTTATCAGTTATGATACGGATGTTGTTGATAATCGTATAGCCATGATGAATATTCGACCATCGATCGATACGTCTCCATATACATATACACTTACAACATCCATCGCCCTTTCTATTAAGGGATATGTTCTACAAAACGATCCATCCGGAACCTTCACTTTGCGTATTCCTCAAGATAGTTTGAACCTAGTTGTGAAATATGGAGGGCAAATCGTACCTAACGTAAACCCCACAATCACATATTCGTCTGGGTTTGTGCAAGATGTCTCTGGATATATCACCAATGCAATGTCTTCGTTTGCTGGTAAAATATTTGTAGGAAATGTGACGTTTTCAAATATTGTCTTGCTGACGCCGCCTGGAGCAACCTATGAATTTTACATAGAATATACCCAAAATAGGGTAATTGCAAATATAGACAACTATACGATTTCCGCCATAATGAATTTTAAAACTGGGACTTCCAATTCGGGATTAGCATTCAATACACCGGCATCATCGGGTCCAATATACACGTTTTTGTTGACTGGGTAATACACAGTTTGTCTTTGTTTTCTTGTAGGTTGATCAGCCCCAAATCAAATATCACTTCATCTTCGCGATTTATCAAATAGTAGATTGATAATTCAAACATCTTGATCACGCATTCGAGAGATTTGTCTGTTTCCCATGTATATTTCGTATGCTTTCTCTCGGATGGTATCACACGGCCGTCGAAGAAGGTGTACGGTCGATGGTATATCAATGGACAGTTTGCACAATGATTGTAGAGTTTATGAATCTGGTTCGACAACTCTTCCGCCTCTTCAACCACTGTATGAAACTGTTGGTAGACAACGCTTAAGTGATGCATCAATTTGTAATATCGACCACTGTGTAAAAAGAATTTGTCCAAAGGATTTTTGGTGATGATATCGATTAACCACTCGAGTTCATCGATGATGGATCGATCGATCTTGAAAAGCAGTCGGCGTGTTTCGAGCTCCTCATATTCTCGAATGTTATTGATACATTCGTTTGCATTTATATCGGTGGATACATATTGTGCATATTTCTCAACCCTTGCATGTTGTTCTTCGAGGCCATATGCGAAAAACTTGATAGCATCCGATATCTCTTGTTTTTCAGCATCAGACAAATGGACCCGATTATATCTGCCACCGCGGACATTTTCAATGCCATATTCGTGCATGTATTTATGAACAAGTGCGTCGATTTGCCATGGCAATACATTGTACTCGATATGATTCAGTTCCAAAGGGGGATTTTCCTTGACAATCTCTTGGTATAAAAACTCGCACTCTTGGTAGGCGGAAAGTAAAAAGGTGTCTCTCCCCTTTTGAAGCTTGTAAACATAGATATTATACATTTATAATATCTATAAGACAAATTGTTTGTATGTGTTTATTGTAATTTATTGTTTTGTTGATGGAGCTGGTAATAGGCATTGATCTTTGGATGCATAGACTTGGCCAGACAAACACTTGTCGTATTCGTTCACGGAAATGCATCCGCGTTTGCCTTCATATTCGCCTACCAAACACCATCCTGCTTTTCCGGATGAGATGGGTTTCTGAATGGGATTTTCTGAGGGGGTAGGTACGGGTCCATCACCACTTTGATTACTACTGACATTTAATGCCGTATCCAAACTGCTGGTTGCTTTCGAATCCACATTCGGACGACTCGCGTCTCTCAAAATGGTCCCCACCGATTGTACCGATCCTTCCGCGATATCAACGCCGGTTTTTGCTACATCTCCTACAACGTCTGCGGTTTTGTTGATAATACTTCCAGTTGTGTATCCAAATATGGACAAGATCTGAGAAACCAAAGGACCTATAATGTCGACGATGGTTTTCAAGATATCACCTAAAATTGTCAAGAGATTTATGCCTAAAAACGAGAGAGAGAGTAAGACCAATAACACAATAATAATGGTTTTGTTGTCGATTCCGCCAGTTTCGTAAGAATTAAAAAAAGATGAAAATGATGTCGTAGTTGGCGGTGTTTGAACTGGTGCTTGATCCATGTTGGTTTATATACAAAAGGACATAAAAAATAAACACGAGTACTAAAAAATGTCGAAAAATGTGGTTTTGATTATGGCAGGCGGCGTCGGAAAACGGATGAACTCGGACTTGCCCAAGGTGTTACACATGTTGCACGGGAAACCAATGATTTTGCACGTCGTTGACTCGGCACTGCAAATTGATGATTCTTCGATGATCTATGTGATTGTGGGGAAGTACAGTATTCTTATCCAAAACGCCATCCCAGTAAACCCAAGAATCAAGTATGTTTATCAAAATGAACCGCTAGGTACTGGACATGCTATCCAATGTTGTAGAGAAGAGTTGTTGAAATATCGCGAGGATACGCGAGTATTGATTTTGTCAGGGGATGTGCCCTTGTTTACATCCGAGTCGATGCGAGATGTGCTTGCGAACCCTTGTCCTGCGACGGTCGTTACTACATACATGGAGAAGCCGTTTGGATATGGCCGGATTGTTTTTGACAAAATCGTGGAAGAGAAGGATTGCAGCGAGGAGGAAAGAGCCATTTGCACGGTGAATTGCGGAATTTATGGATTCAATAACAAAATGTTGTGCGATCGGCTGCCGATGCTAAATAATAATAATGCACAGAATGAATATTATTTAACGAGTATATTAGAAAAATATGAAAATGGGACAATTGGATTTGTGGATGTGCCGAGAGAGAAACAATATGAAATCATGGGTGTAAACACACCGGAGCAATTGAACGAGTTACTAAGTGGCAGTGCTGTTTGATAACCGTAACAGTCCATATAGAACAATACCGACGATTGTTAGTATCGCCATGGTACCCATGCCTCCGCTTTGGTTTTGGCTTCCTCTTCTCTTGCTTGTCTTGTTTTTGAGAAAGCTGGGATTCACAAACATGGTTTCAGTACCAGGTGCTGGGACATATCCACCCTTGAACAATGGCTCGAACATCTCCATGACAACCTTTCCACCGATCTTAAAACGAATGGGTTTTCCGTGTTTGTCTAAAACCGGAACTTTTTGATCTAAATTCATATAGTTTTGGCCTCCTAAGTGTAAATAATGTTTAATTTGTTTCATGTTTAATTTGTTTTTAGTATCAAAACTACTAATACCTACATTTTGTAAAAATTTGGAAACATGTTTTGTTAAATTTTTGCGTGTACTCGACATGTATATATATATATATATATACATAATGCAAGATTATACTTTGGTGTCTTTAATTTTGCTTCCAATGTTTTCCACAATCAAGACAACTTATAAAAATAGTCGACGGTTCGTCCGCCGAACGCGTTTGTAATTCATAATATGTGCATCTCTTGGATTTGCATTTTTTGCACGTAAACATCTCGGTCATTGCCTCGATATTCGATGAGTATTTTCCAGCGTCGCGTTTCATTTTTTGTTCAATCATAGCCTTCCATTGAATCGGATTCATCTCTTGATGTGTCATGAATGCCAGTGTTTTGGGACTGACCTCCTTGTTTTGTAGCATAGTGAGTAAATCCGGATTGTTCTTTAGATTCGTGTAAATGGTACGCAGTCTATTTATATAGATGGTTGAGAATGCAGGAACATCCCATTTTCGGATGATTTTTAAGCTTGTCGCCTCCTTGATCGCATAGTTGTAAACCCCGATCTCCACGTTTACCAAGATTGTTGGGTCCACTCCATTCTTTCCGAACTTATTGATGATTTTGGAACGAACATTCTCTCTAAAAACGGAGGCGTGGAATGTCATATTTTTTGATTTATGATGACAAATCAAAAAATAATGCACAGATTATCTCCTTTTCAACTATTTGAAACGGATAAACATGAATTTATCAATACTGATTGTGCAATTTGTTTATGTGCAATGTTTTATCCAGAAAATGAAAATGGAAATGATAAAATGGTTAGTTGTTTAAGATTACAATGTATGCACACTTTTCACACAAAATGTATAAATCAATTATTACAAAACAATTGTCCACAATGCCGGGCCACTATACAACACAAGTCGAATCTTGATCGATCCCTCGAACTCACCATCCGAAAAGATGCGTTCGACCATGGCAATATCGACGAAACATTACGAAACCGATTTATGAACTCTGGATTACAACTTGAAGACTATCCGTATCATCGACATGTTTTCAAGCGATGGCGAGATTATAAGATCTCCAACCTTGCGAGATTGTAAGATCTCCAACCTTGCGAGATTATAAGATCTCCAAATCTGCAAGTCGCCAATACTCGGAGTGATTGTTCGGCAAAGGTCGGCGAATGATCATCGGAATCTTTTTTTGCTCAAACTCAGCCAATGCAATCAAATATCCATCAATAATGGATTGATCTACTTCAACAAATGGTGTTGCACCTGCATTGATTTGCGTCGCACGTTCACCGATCAGTTTTGCCTTTTCATATTTTGTAATAAATGGCAGTGTTCTGTGTTGAGGATCGTTGATAAAGCCATTCTCGTCGCGAATCACTACACATAATTCTTCAATCTCATGGTGATTATGTACAATGATTTCCGGATGATGGGTTGCGATTATATCAGTTTTCATTGACTTTTCGAATTTTTGCAATTTGTGTCTTCCATCATCTTCATGTTCCTCATCTGAATCATCGCCCTCGCTAAACTCGCCATCGTAAACATCATCGTGAAATCCAGATTGGTCTTCGTCGTCTTCTTTTTCTTCGTTGTTATTCTCGATATCTTCATTCTCTATATCATCCTCATCTTCCAATTCGGGATCTGAGTCAAACTCGTCGATTGGAAACTTAAATCCCAATTCTGATTCTGATTCAGATCCAGAGACCGATCCCGAAGTAGACGACGCATCGTCTTCGTGTTCATCACCATCAATTATACTCGCCATCCTCTTTATTTTCTGTATATATATATATATTTTTTTTATGAATATCTATTTCTTATCATCGGTTTTCCATGTTATATCGCACGTCGAACAAATGTACAAATATTTCATATTTTCATCGTCATATCTTAAATAAATCACATCCCCCGTTGCACAATCTGCATTTGGACATTTCATATTCTTTTTGCGAGGCAATGTTGGATCATGTTTTGTATATTTATTTACAGTGTATTTGCACGTTTGATGGGTTGCGGTTGTTTTGATTTGGGTTTTTAAGACAACCACACCTCCCTCGGTCAACTGTTTGTCTTTGTGTCCACAAAAACGACAATAGTATGTCAAGTTGTTTCCTCCAGCTTCATCAATCGAGATGTAATACATGTTGTGACATTGTGTGCAGAACTTCATTTTTTTTCTTGATTATATTATCGATATATATTTATTTTATGACGATTGAGGCGGAATTTTTGAAATCTCACTTTCGCTTGACGGGCAGCCAACTTTCATGTTTTTAAATTCAAAACACGCATCTG
>Ga0209107_10002280_pt1 | contig 10666 bp, 3 predicted proteins | sample LakErihyJuly2011_2_FD_187460 | JGI IMG/M metagenome (GOLD analysis project Ga0209107, IMG submission 187460) | Freshwater microbial communities from dead zone in Lake Erie, Canada - CCB hypolimnion July 2011 (SPAdes) (version 2) | ecosystem: Environmental > Aquatic > Freshwater > Lentic >... | reverse complement strand
ATTAAAGCTAAAGGTGATATTGCAGATTTAGCAAAGCTTGCAGGTGGAAGCGGCATAACAAAGTTTACAGGATTGTCTCAACAGCTGATGGCTGGATCACAAGGTGGATACAATAGAGACTTTATATCAATGCTTGGAGAAATGGATGATAAAACCCTTGCATTATATGTTGATGTTAAGAAATTAAGAAAAGGTATTGTTGAATTACTTCCTACTGGAAAAGATCTAAAAGAACTTCTTAATGCAGCAGATCTAGGAAAGTATCAAGATGAACAGATTGCCATTGTTCAAAACGCTGTTGCCCAACGTGCAGCATTTGTTAAATTAAAAGCAGCAGGAGTAGATAGTGCAACTGCTCTTCAAATGACAGCTAATGCAGCAATGGCAGTTAATATTAATTCAAGAGAAGTAGATATCACAAAGATTAATGAATTAGCTGCTAAAACAAAAGCAGCAACAGATCAATCTCTTAGTTTGGCTAGAACACTAGAAGAAGTTGCTAGCGCAGCTGCACTAGATAAAAAAGCTGCAACTGAAAAACTTGAAACTTTAGAAAAAGCAAAAGAGGTTTTTAAGTATTCAAGCGAAGACTTAAAACTAATAGGAGACAATCCAGCACTACTTGACGCTGTAAAGAGAATGTTAAAGCCTGATCAGTTAACTCCAGTGTTTAATGAGCTTAAAGGAAAAGTTGAACAAATATTGGGAGACATAAAAGTTGTAGTTGCAATAGATGCAAAAGTAAATATTGGAGATATTGTAAGTCAACTTGAGTCAATCTTTGCTGGAATTGAATCTAACATTAATGCATTAATTGCAGCTGCAGGGAAAAAAGCTAGTGATAAGTTTGCCAAAGCTATTGCAGGCGCAAATAAAGCTGTTGATGCAGCCCAAGCAAAAATTGACGATACCATTGTTGTTGATCCAAACGGAGTTATTACTAGTACTACGGATGGATTAAAAACTATAGCTGATAAAGCATCAAAAGCACTTGCTGAAGCGCAAAAAAAGATTGATGGTGCAAATAAAACATATGACGACAAAGTAAAAGAGATAGAAAATGCTTATACTTTAAATACAAAAGACATAGTTGCTAAAATTGATCTTATTAATAATAAGATTAAAGAATTACAAAATACCGCAGATATACAAGCTATGGGCTTACTCAACTTTGGTGCATCAGCTCAAGGAGATTTTAAAGGTAACAATCTTACCTTAGCTGAAGCAGAAAAAGCAATTTCAGATGTACAACTATTTATTGAAAAGACATACAGTAGACCAGCTGAATTGGCACAGCAAGTAATCCAAGGATTGCAAAGAGATATTGAGACAGTATATACTCGCTCTATTGAAACAATACAAAAACAAATAGAAAAAATTCAAAGAGATATTTCAGTTGATTATGAAGAACCTCTTAAGAATATGCAAGATGAGTCTTCTAGGCTAACTGAAAGTTTAGCAGTAATGGACAAGATAGCTGAATCTATTAATGATAAATATAAAGTACAAGAAGATGCTTTAACTAAGGTTGCTGAGCTTAATCAAGATATTGTTGAACAACAAAAGCAACAACTTGGATTAGCAGATGCCTTAAGTAAGGGTGATATCTCTGCAGCAGCAGCTGCGGTACAAGATATAAGAGCAACTCAAGCAGCAAAATCTTTAGGGTCACAGCAAGGAACATTAGGAAAAGCAAAACAAGCAGAACTAGATGCTGTCATTTCTTCTTCTGGATTAACTAGAGATCAGATTGCTGAAAGACAGTATGCAATTGAAAGAGCTTCTTATGAACTTCAAGTACGACGAGCAGTGCTAGAAAAAGAAATTGAAGATAAGCAAGAAAGAATTTATCAACTTGAAAATAATCCAGATAGATTAAAAAAATTAAAAGATATTAGAGATCAAGAAGATGAAATCTATAGATTAGAAGATCTAAAACTTAAAGCAATGAATGCAATTTATGCAGTTCAAGCACAGATATCTTCAAGAAATGCTTCAATAGCTACTGAACAAGCAGCATTGGCAAAAGCAGAAAATGATTTGTCAGTACAACAAGATATAAGAGAAAGAGCTTTAAGAGCCGCAGAAGCAGCTCACAAAGCTGCCCTGATTGATTTAAATACAAAACTTGAAGCTGCAGAAAAAGCTGCAGAAAAAGCAACACAAGATTTAGAAGATGCTCAAGCAGCCTTAGCAAAAGCTCAAGCAGAAGCAGATGCTATTGTAAAAGCTGCAGAAAAAGCTGCTGCTGATGCAGCTGCTGACATGAAAATATCTTTGGAAGCGGTAACAGCTGAATTAGAAGCAGCAAAAAATGCTTCAATAGATTTTATTACACAACTAGGATTTGCCAAAACTGCAGCCAGAGAATTGATGGAAGCCTTTGCAGCAGCTCAAGCAGCAAAGGATAAGTTTACAGCTGAGGAAATAGCAAGACTTGCAAAACTAAAGAAAGATGACGAAGATAAAGCTAAGGCAGAAGCAGACAAGAAAACAAAAGATGCACAAGCTGCAAAAGATGCAGCCATCGCAGCTGCTAAAAATAAAGTAACAACAGCTGAAGATAAAGTTGCTGCTGCTCAGAAAGCTGTTGATGATGCTGACCGTGCAGTAGAATTTATTGCCGATGGTTTTAACAGAAATGATCCATATGGCGCAGATGCTCTGTATGACTATGACTTGTATCTCAAAGCATTTGAAGCACTAAAAATAGCTAAAAAAGAATTAATTGCAGCTAAAGAAGAATATGCAAAAACTATTGCTGAGCAAACCCCTGTTGTAGTCCCAACACCAACACCCGAACAGAAAAGGGCTGAGGCTAGAGCAAAAAATCCAGGAGCACCATCCTCAGTACTTAATCAAATGTATCCAGATCTTGCACCATTTGCTATGGGTGGAATGGTTCCTAAAATGTTTGCTGCTGGAGGATTTAGCAAGGGAACTGACACAGTTCCAGCTATGCTTACCCCAGGAGAGTTTGTTGTCAGAAAAGCAGCGGTAGATAAATATGGCATAAATATGCTTAGTGCATTAAATGAAGGATATTTACACAAAGGCGGTCCAGTAGGTCATAGACATGGAAGCAGTGCTCCTAAAACAAAGGTAAAAGAAAAAGACAAGTTTGACAATAGAAGCATTACCCAAACCATTGGTAAATTTATACTTAAGTTTTTAAATCCAGTTGCACCAATTATGGCAGCACTTCCAACAAAATCTACAAACAAAGTTATCGATACAGTATATAATTTAGTTGCCAAACCTTTTGAAGAAATTATTGCAGGTAGTGGAACAAAGGGAGATTATGCAAATGCTGCATTATCAGTTATTCCAGGTTCAGCAGTAGCTAAAGTAGTTTCAAAAATACCAAAGGTTTTAGAGATAATTGAAGATACTACTAAGTTTGTACACTATGCTCATGTACCAATTAAAGAAGTACAACCAACAATTGGTAAAGTTGCTAATGGTATGGCACAATATGGATCTGGAACATATGGATCAGTTGTGCCAGATGCGTTTAAGGGTGACACTTTTGGAGAAGTAGCTCATCAACTAAGCCTAACACCACTTGCTTGGGTAAAAACCGTACTGGGTAAGGGTGTAATTAAGAGTGATGAAATTTTAGCTAAAGAAGCAGCTAAGTTTGCAGAAAAAACAGGAGAAACAGTTACATCACTTATACCAGATAATAAGTTTGCATCATTCTTATCTAGCCAAGGATATACTGGATATGCTCCTCCAGGAACAGACATAATGACAAATTGGAACGTTGGCTCTGGCGGAGTGGGCTTAAAAAACTTCCTTGGAGAAGTGCCAAAGGCAGTTGCTAAAGCTGCAGAAGCAGCACCTAAAGTAACAACATCATTGATAAGTTCTAGAAAATTAAAACAGCTAAGTAAAATAATTGATGAAGATTATGTTCCAAGCAAGCTTGATACACATAATTTAATTATGGCAAATGGAGGTCTTGTTCCAGGATTAGGAAATCAAGACACTATTTCAAGCATGCTTACTCCAGGAGAATTTGTTATTAAAAAATCATCAGTAGAGTCATATGGAGCAGGAAACTTAGCAAAAATAAATAATGGCACCTCTACAGATTCTTCAGTGTATAATTATAGTTTAAGTGTAAATGTCAGCGGTAACAATTTAAATCCAGACGATATTGCTAGCACAGTAATGCAGAAGATTAAGTATATTGATGGACAAAGAGTTAGAGGACAACGATAATGGCAACAACAGCATACCTATCTGGAAGACGCAGGTATCAAAGACCACAGGCAATGCTATGGTCTGATAATGCAGGTACCCTTTCAAATGGCGTATATGTCCCAGCTGGCTATGAAGTAGGAACTCTTGCACCAGATGCTACAGCCTCAGAGATAGATCAGTTCTTAATAATCTCAGATCACAATAGACAGCCTATTGAATTTAAACCTGCTCGTATTGAGAAGCGTGAAAGAACCATTAATGGAAGAATGAGATCTTATCATATTGCAGATAAGATGACAATCACCACATCATGGGATAACTTGCCATCAAGAGCATATCCTTATGTTGCAGATTTTGGGATTACAACAGGGCTATCTCCATATAAAGGCCAAAGCCCATCTGAAGAATTTACAGTTGATGGCGGGGCAGGCGGAGCAGAACTTTTAGACTGGTATGAAAATCATAAAGGATCTTTTTGGATATTCTTGTCATATGATAAATATAAGAATTTTGAAAATGGTGAAACCCAGTTTAATAATTTAAATAAATATAGCCAAATCATGGAAGTCTACATATCTGATTTCTCATATTCTGTTCAAAAGCGTGGTGGGACTAATATGGATCTCTGGAATGTGTCTGTAACCCTGGAAGAGGTTTAAGTGTTTGTAAGTGAGGCACTGAAGGGTCATCTAGAGGCATCAGCGACCGTTAGGCTGCAGAGTTTGGTTCTGGCTGAGTGGAACATGAACATGCCAGATAACATCTTTAAACTGGGTAATTACCGATATAGACCGACTACCTCATCTAGTAAGTTCTTTACACTTCCTATAGACTTTGACCAGCTCGATTCTGGAGGGTACTATACTGGAGCCACCGATTCTAACGTAGTAGTCAATAGTGGATTTAATGACGATATAGCTAATCCAATCCCCCAAACATTTAAATCAACTAAAGAAAAGATTAAGATGATCTATTCTTTAGAAGATTGTGTTAAACCATTCAGACCTAGATCTGGGATTAATAAAGCATCATATTTTAATAATAGATTCTTGGCTAACTCTGGGGCAAGCCTTGCTGAACGACCAAGATATTATATGGCTTCAAGATATGATCAATTTAAATATTGGACATCTTATAGAACAGAAGATAACAGCGAATACGGGATTGCAAAAAATGTTACAAATGGGGTTTACTACATTGATGATACAGCCCCATTTGTTGTATACAAAGAACAGGTTCCAGCAAATAGACTTGTTGTAAAGATGCAAACCAATGTTGGCACAGTAAACCTTGGACCATTTAGCAATGGGGCAGCATCCTCTGGAGATCCATTTTATGGAGACGTAAATAAAACAACTCCATCAAGATGGAAAGTCCAATACCTAAAAGGTAATAACTGGGTAGATGCTTACTCATTTAATGAAAACTCTTTAAGAGATGATGGGTCTAGCATCATAGGTCCAAATGGATATCTAGAGTTGCACTATGGAATTATTATTCCAGATCAATATAAATCTATTTTTGTATATGCCGATAAAATTTCATCAACAACTTTGCTACCTCAAAAATCATATAATGGTTATGCATACTTGGTTCAAGAGAATGCATCAGATGTCGGAACATTTCATATCTGGAATTCAACAACACTAGAATATGAAACGTTTATTCCACAATACGGATGGGATCTAGGTTCTGAAACTATAAACTCTCAGGTAGGCTTTATAAAAGATTTAACAAATCAAGATTATTTTACAGATGCAATTAATCAATCAACGGTTTATCGTGAATTTGATTATGTTCGTGGTATAAGAATTGTTGTAGAGACAATGAATAAGTTTGATTCTACCTTTGATTTAATTGAAATGTCTCCTAGACTAGTGGTAGATATTTCAGACAAGGTTACTGATTTTCAGATTACAAAAATTTTATCAGATGTTGGAGTTACTTCAATGCCTGTAGGACAACTACTAGCCTCTACTGGGAACTTAAACATATTTGATGATGATCAAGCTTTTAATGAAAATAATACGTCAAGCATTATATCTAAATACATTAGAAAAAATATTAAATTTAGTTTTCATGAAGTAATCTTAGATGTTGATGGCTATGATTATTTTGTTCCTATTAAGACTCTGTATTCGGAAGGAATGCCACAGTCCAATGGTACTGGCGCAGCACTTTCGTTAACCTTAAGAGATCTATTCTTTTTCTTAGAGTCTATGCCTGCTCCAAGATTACTTACAACGCAAACATCTTTAAGCTATGCCATTAGCCTACTGCTTGACTATATTGGCTTTAGCAATTATTCTTTTAAAAGAACTGCTGGAGAGTCTGAAACAATTATTCCATATTTTTTTATTGCTCCAGATCAAAATGTTGCAGAAGTTTTAAATGAATTAGCTAGGGCAACTCAAAGTGCAATGTTCTTTGATGAAAATAATAACTTTATTGTTATGAGCAAAGACTACCTAATGCCAACAGAATCCCAAAGAGCAACAGACTTCGTAATCTCTGGATCAAATAATCAAACCGATACTGGAGTAATAGAAAATATTTCATCTGGCAATTTACCAAACCTAATATCTATTGCCTCACAAGATAAAAAGATTTACAATGATGGCAAGATTAACTATACAGAAAGATATATCCAAAGATCTTTAGGTAAGTTAAAGCAAGCAAGCTTAATCGATAATGAAAGAACTTGGATATATAAGCCATCATTATTATGGGAAGTTGCGGGAACAGAAAACACAAAAACTATTAATGAAGTAGCATCAACACAAGGAAGCTACGTACTAGGTGCAATGCCATTAAACTCTGACCTATCTTCAACACCGCCACAAGTTGTTGCAGGAGTGTTAGTAAATAACATAATTGATTTTGGAGAAAACGTTTATTGGTTGACAAGAAATCAAGGATACTTTTACTCTAATGGAGAAATAATTAAGTATGATGCTGCTCAATACAATATTACAGGAACTGGTAATGTTTGGATTAGTAATAATGAAGAGTATCAAAGATATTTTTCATCACTCCCATTTAACGGAAAGATCTACCCTACTGGCTTAGTTAGAATTTATGCAACACCATATTATGAAACAATTGGAGATGTTATTAGACTTAAAAATGGAGCAGTAGTTGATCATGGTCGTGGTCAATTTAATACTCCATTAGCCTATCACTCTGCAGGGGCAGGATCTTATTGGTCAAATAATGACTATGTTAGAGGTTGTGACATGGACTACAAGTATCTTTTTACTAATCAATTGCTACAAGATATTGCTGTACCAACAACCGTAGTAGGTGCTGCTGGAGTAAATGATGTTCTAGCAAAAAAAACAACACGAAATGGAATTATTAAAAATTTTATGTCAACAGCTTATCTGACTGAAACTTCTGTAAATAGTTTACAGTCAACCCAGTCTGGAACAATTCAGTCTTCAGCACTGGTAATGAATGGTCCTTCTTTTAAAAGTACAGAAAATCCAATTAGCTTTGTATCTTATGTCTATAAACAGCTAGACAATGCGTATAAACATTTTGGAACTAGAGTTCGTATTGTTGGCAAGGTTGAAAATAATGCTACTAAATTTCAAACACCTATTGGAAGTACAGCATACTATCAAATTACTGGAAATACTACAGATCAAAACCCAACAATTGGTGGAGCAGGTGGAGGAATAGCAGTACTTCTTAATCCAGAAACAAACAATGGTTACTATTTTGAAATTACTGCACTGACTGAAAATAACATTGAGTCATACTTTAAATTTGATAGTGCTGGTAATCCAAATGTCTCAATAGATAATATTGTTTTTTATAAAATTAAAAAAGATGCGTCAAGTTCTAAAGCTATTCCTGTGAAGTTATGGGGAGGCTTAGGAAAAATATTAATTGATGATGGATCTTTTACTGGACAATACAGGCTTGCTGGAGAAGAAAATCCAACGGTATATGATTTATCAGTAGAATATGAAGACATTGGTAAAATAAGAAGATTTTATCTTTATATTAATAATAAGCTAATTCAAGTAGTAGATGATGCTGACCCTCTACCAATCTACAACAACATGGCTTTGTTTACTCGTGGATCTTCTAGATGTATGTTTGAAAATGTATATGCGCTATCTCAAAACTATTCTCAGAACACATCTTTTAATGTTGGAGAAACAATCTCTAAAGCTTTTGGGGATAAAGACATTGATGCAAATGAGTCATTTAGAAAATATGCTATGAGTGGTGTAGTTCAATCTACTTACCTTGGCGGAATAAGTTCTCAACAGCCACCAAAATATAATATGTATTTTGAAGAGTTTGGATCAATCATGAGAGAGTGTGCCTACTTTGACATTAAGTATGACCGAGCTTACCCAGCTCTTTATGCTCAAATCTCTCCAACCTTTAATAGAATTAAGTCGTATATGGTTTCTGGTTTTCAGGCAGATTCTTATGGAGCAGAATTTTTGGTATTTAACTCTACAGATAAAGCAATTAACTTAGATGAAACTACAGGAAGCTTTTTAAGAATTCAAGGAATAACATTTACCCAAGATACAACACATGAACTAACGGTTGATGAATTTTTTAAAAAGCGTAGCAACATGGCAGATCCAGAATTGACTGATACAAATCAGATAATTTCTCCTTTTATTGAAAAAGAAAAATATGACAAAATTAGACAAAGCAGAATGACTTATGGCAAAAATGAATTCTCTATTGATAGTCAGTATATTCAGACACAAGATAGCGCAGAATCTCTTATGAACTGGATTATAAATAAAGTGATGGAGCCTAAGAAGATAGTTGGAGCTAATATTTTTAGCATACCAACGTTACAATTAGGAGACATTGTTACTCTAGACTATAAAGATTCTGATGGATTAGATTTGGTAACAGCAGACTCTACAAGGTTTGTTGTTTATAATATTGCCTATAGCAGAGGTCAGGATGGCCCTTCCATGACTATTTATTTGAGTGAGGTATAAAATGGCTGACACTAATTTTTCTAACTTATCGGCATCTCCATTAACACCAGCTGATCTAGCCAATGCAGCTATTAATTTTATTAAACAAAACTCTATTAAGACTGCTCCAATAGATACAGTCTTATTTGACGATGGATCAGTAGCAATAGAGGCTATGACTGATATTATCTTTGAAAATATCGGGGGACATGAGTTAATTAATATTGCCAGAAATGATACTATCAATGGTCAAAGTGTATCCTATAATGTAATTAAAAACTTAACAGCAATCCAACAAGAATATAATCCATTAAATCTAGTTGGACTACAAGGATCGTCAGATAAGATTTTTAACAATTTTCCAATTAATCTAAATGAAAAAGTGCCTATCGTGGGCAACGGCTCGGGGGGTTCAAATGTTTATTTTAATGCTGCTGGCGACTTGGTAATAGAGTTAGTTAATCTTAATAGTGATGAGCAAGTTGAGGTACAAATTAGCTTAAGTGGTACAATATATGAAGCATATTTAGGAGACGCTACATCATGATAACTAATACTGGTAAGACTATTATTGGCAAGTACCTACTAGGCCAAGCACCAGCTTTTGCTTCTTATATTGCTGTTGGCTGCGGGAAGCAACCGTTTACTACTGGAGAAACCCTTGATGACTATTCAGATAAAGAGAACTTAGATTTTGAAATGTTTAGAGTTCCAATATCTTCAAGAGGGTATGTACAGGAAAATGGTATGAATAAAATTGTTCTTACGGCTGAATTGCCAACGGAAGAAAGATATGAGATTACAGAAGTAGGACTATACTCAGCAGGGTCAAACCCATCTGCTGGGGCATACGATAGCAAAACAATTTTTGCGTTTACTAATACAGAAAACTGGCAGTATCATACTTCATCTGCTACAACATTGATTCCAACAATACCAGTACAACTTGATACTGAAAATGATAATATTATTACAGGTTCATATTTGATAAACTCATCAACAAAACAATATGATGCGGTAAATGGAGTGTTAACAGCAACCCCTGTATTTCAAGCTAACTCTGACAACAGTATATTTTATAAAACATCTAGAGCAGATAGATATGAAAGATGTAGGTTTTTAAATAATATTATTTTGATTCAGGGTAACATGTCAGACCTAGATATAAGCGCAGGTCATTTTAACATAACTAGCGGATCACACATACATTTAACTGGTGTAGATATTGATTTTACAAAAAATTCTCCAATAGATGAGATGCGACTAGCATTTTCTTTAGTAAGTAAAAATGGAGGTTCTGGAGCAGTTCCAGATACCGTTAGAATATTAGTTGACTTTTCTTCATCTGATACTGTAAATGGAGAGTATGCTAGGTTTGAAGCTGAACTAAACAATGGAAGCTCTTTAAGCTTGCCACTAGATGATGAGTTTGAAACTAATAGATACTACGTTGTTTCAAAGCAGCTCCAAGACTTATACACAAGTGCAAACTT
>Ga0209107_10002279_pt1 | contig 10668 bp, 9 predicted proteins | sample LakErihyJuly2011_2_FD_187460 | JGI IMG/M metagenome (GOLD analysis project Ga0209107, IMG submission 187460) | Freshwater microbial communities from dead zone in Lake Erie, Canada - CCB hypolimnion July 2011 (SPAdes) (version 2) | ecosystem: Environmental > Aquatic > Freshwater > Lentic >... | reverse complement strand
ATATCCTTTAAAGCATCGCTGCCTTTCATTTCTGCCTTAAACATTTTGGCTTCATCTGGCAATTGTCTGAGGTAATCGATGTTCAAGCGATCAACATCATAGTTGTGCGTATACAAGCGGGTGAGCAAAGAACTGTCTTTTGCTTTTCTTTGCATGCTCGACTCTAGCGCCTTGAGTTCTTCGCCATCAGGATTGCCGTTGCGCATGCTGTTCAATATTTTATTTAAGGTATTGTCAGACTGACGGTGCTGTTCGCTGATGTAACAGATACAAGGTTCAGCCTCTTGCCATGCCGCAGACATAAACGCAAATTTGTCTTTAGGTTCTTCAAATGGTTTGCCCACCGGAGGCAGCTGAAAAAAATCGCCAGAAAAAACAACCTGAATACCGCCAAAAGCGAGGTGGTTGTTTTTAAAACTCTTGAGCACCAGGTTCACTAAATCGAGCTGCTGCCTGTGCAACATCGAGATTTCATCTATAATTAACACTTGGGCATCTTCAAGCTTGTCGCTCAAATATTTTTTCTCGCGCATGGCCGCAATGTCTTTGGGGGCAAGGGTGTCTTTAACCCCAATTCCAGACCAAGCGTGAATGGTCATTCCATTCATATGGGTTGCTGCAATACCTGTGGAAGCAGTCACAGCCACGGGCACCCCACAGGTTTTTAAATAATCGATGTACTGATTGAGTACGTATGTTTTTCCGGCACCGGCAGATCCGGTTAAGAAGACGTTTTTGCCTGATTTTAAAATTGCCAGGGCATTATCTTGGGTCATCATAGTTTATCATAAATTTACGAATTAATTATGATTTACGATGATTCTTTCTGAATAAATCCCGTTTTCGTTAATGAATTGAATAAAATAAGCGCCATTGCTGAAGCTGCTGGTATTGATTTCAGTTAAACCTGCTTCAACATTCAGTGTTTCGACAACACGTCCATAAGCATCCAATATCAGAATCCTGCCTTTTGAATAGGCATTGATGTTCAACACTGTGTTGGCTGGATTTGGATATGAAGCAAACACATCGCTGTGAGAAAAAGCACTGATTGAAGATCCGTTTACCTTAATGTAATCTACCTTGGTTAAATAATTACTTCCTTCAACGTTGGAGGCAACTAATGTAATTGTAAAATTATTCCCATTGGTGAATTTAACATTTGGAATTTTACTCGTAGAATCTGTTCCATTCATCCAAATAAAATCACCTGGACTAATTCTCCATTTCCAAGATGTTGGGGTATTGGTTGACAAGTCGATTAAACTGATGACCTCGTTGCTTATAGGATTGGTTTTGCTTGCCGAAAAATCAACCACAGGTGGCGCTGTAACTGCACTGATAACAATATGGTTGCTTTTTAACAAAGAATCAGCCCCCGATTGGTTGCTAACCCATAGTTTCACTGAATACGTTCCTGTTTGTGAAAAAGACAAATAAACAACACTGTCAGTTAACCTTGTGTTGTTTAGCAGCGTATAAGTTGAAGGACTAATGGTCCATTTAAACGTTTTAGCACCGTTGGTGCTGGTATTGCTTAGAATAACTGTTTGACCTTTGGTTGCAGAAGTTGTAGATGCTGTAAAACTGCATACAGGACGGGCATTAGGACTTATGCTTCTTACCACATTGTTTCCCATATCAACCACATACAACATATTCAATTTTGGGTGGTAAACGATGCCTGTAATGTCTTCAAACCTTGCAGCGTTTCCATCAGCATTAACATAACCTTGCTGTGAATTGCTTCCAACATAAATGCTTAGTAAACCGCTTTCATAGCGTTTAACACATAAGCCTTCGGCAATGTATAAGACTGAACCAACTTTACATAAGTCTCTAGGTCCAAACAAACCACTGGTAATCAAATCGGTTACTGCGAATGTAGACAGGTTAATTTTCCTAATGGCGCTGTTGCCATAATCGGCTACCAACAAATCGTTGCCGTCTATACAAACATTAAAAGGCGCCGCAAAACGGGCCGCAGAACCGGTGCCGTTTGTGTTGCCTGAAGTACCAGACAAGCCGGCAATGGTTGTTACATTGCCACCTGAAATTTTACGGATAACGTGGTTGTTTCTATCCGCTACATACATATCGCCATTGGCTGCAATTGCAATACCATTTGGAGCATTGAACTTAGCGGATGCTTTTGCGCCATCGAGGTGAGCACCATTTAACAATTTAACTCCGGCAAACGTGGTAACTATTTGTTGGGTTGCATTGTTGATATACTTTTCCATTTTGCGAATTTGGTTGTTGTCTTGGTCGCAAATCATCATTTCGTTGGTGCTCGTATTGATTGCCATTCCTGCAGGTCGGGAAAAGCGGGCTACAGAACCGGCTGCATCTTTTGAATCTGCAGCACCAGGATTTGTAGGATCCAGTGAATAACCCGCCGCTAAAAATGCCTCCGTTCCTTGAATCCAAAAAATATTATGCTCATTGGAAACATACAACCTACCTGTGGTATCTACTTCAATGCCCATAGGGGCTGAAAAAAGAACAGAATCTTTATGGTTGTTTCGGTAACCCGTAAAACTTCCGGTACCCTTGTATTGCATCCCTGCATGGGTTTTAACTGTTTGCGCAAACACACCTGCGCACAAATTCAATGTCAATAGACAAAGTAGTGTATTCTTCATGTAAAAATTAAATGTTTGAAATAGCAGAAGCAATATTTTGCTCCATGATGTCGTGTACGTTGGTGTAGTCTCTGCCAACAAATTTTTGTCCGGTCATCGCTTCAAACAGCTCTGTGTAACGGGCGGTGACACTTTGCACAAACTCATCGGTCATATCGGGAATCAACTCGCCTTCTAAACCTTGAAAACCTCCAGCCATCAGCCATTCTCTTACGAATTCTTTTGACAATTGTTTTTGAGGTTCTCCGGCATTTTGTAATTTAGCATAGGTATCCAAATAGAAAAAACGGCTTGAATCTGGAGTGTGTACTTCGTCAATTAAAATTAATTTCTTGTCGTACATTCCAAATTCATATTTGGTATCAACCAAAATCAAGCCCCTTTCCGCTGCCATATCAACACCTCTTTGGTATAATTTATGGGCAGTTTCAGCCATTTGATCGATTATTTTCTTGCTGCAAATTTTTCTTGAAATAATTTCTTCCAAGCTCACATCTTCGTCGTGGCCATTTTGGGCTTTGGTTGCAGGAGTGATCAGAGGTTCAGGGAATTTATCATTCTCTTTTAAGCCATCAGGCATGCGAACACCACATATCATGCGCTCACCTGTTTTGTAGACGCGCCAAGCATGTCCGCACAAATACCCGCGAACAACAATCTCAATGGGAATGGTATCACACTTAAGTCCCATGGTTATATTTGGATCTGGAATCGACAATTTCCAATTGGGGATAATGTCTTTGGTTGCATCCAAAAAGAAGGCCGCCAACTGGGTTAAAACTTCACCTTTGTGAGGAATAGCGCGCGGAAGAACATGGTCAAACGCAGAAATCCTATCGCAGGCCACCATTGCAACATAGGCATCTCTAATGGTGTAAACATCTCTAACTTTCCCTCTGTAAAATGCAGTCTGATCCTTCACAAAGAAGTTCGTCGCCATTAAACCTTTCTCAACTTTTGTAGTCATGGTTTGTGTCAAATTTTTCTGAAAATAAAAAACAAAAATACGATTTTTATGAAGTAATCAACCGATTTTTGTTAACAGGGGGTTGTTGTAGTGGACATATATTTGGATAGGAAGGTGATCAAATTACTGGAATTGATGGATAAATTGAGAAAATGAGAAAATGAAAAATTGATCCCAGAACAGGAGACTCCACTCTGTTCCGTCACGTTACGCGATAGATGGATGAATTGATATTAAAAAACGAAATCTTGAAGTATTACAAAAAAACTAAACCCTATCCCGATAGCTATCGGGACCTAGCCCCTATCCCCTAAGCTTCATAAGCTTTAATAATATCCTTCACCAACCTGTGCCTTACCACATCGTCGACGTTCAGAACCACCATGCTGATACCATTGATTTTTTCTAGTATCCTAGTGGCTTTCAACAAGCCCGAAGTTTGTTTGGCCGGTAAGTCAACCTGACTTAAGTCGCCCGTTATAATCAACTTCGCATTGGGACCCATGCGGGTTAAGAACATCTTGATTTGCAAATCGGTGGTGTTCTGCGCCTCATCCAAAATAACAAAGCAATTGTCTAAGGTCCTTCCGCGCATGAAGGCCAAAGGCGCTACCTCTATGGTGCGGTTTTCCAAATACAACTTCAATTTATCTGGCGGTATCATATCGTCTAAGGCATCGTACAATGGCCTTAAATAAGGATCTATCTTTTCTTTTAAATCGCCTGGCAAAAAACCCAAACTCTCTCCTGCTTCAACGGCAGGACGGGTTAATATAATGCGTTTTATTTCTTTGTTTTTAAGTGCCTTAACCGCAACGGCAACGGCTGTGTAGGTTTTACCTGTACCGGCAGGTCCGAGGGCAAAAACAATGTCGTTCTTTGTAATTTCTTTTACCAAACGAATTTGGTTGGCCGTCCGGGCTTTAATCGGCTTGCCATTGTTGCCAAACAAAATGGTGTTGTTGTCGGCATCGGTGTTGTTGTTCAGCGATTCTTCTACAGTGCTTGCACCCGAACCAAATATTTCTCTAACCAAGGAGTCGTTGAGTTCACGACCCTTCTCAATTAGACTTACATATTGAGCGAATTTTTGCAAAAGTGAATCGACCTCCGATTCTTCTCCAATGGCTTTTAGCTCGTTGCCTCGGGCTACAATTCTCAATTTTGGAAAATTTTGTTTAATCTTTTCAAGATAAACATTGTTGGCACCATAGGCTTCTAAGGGGTGCAGATCTTCAATTAAATAACTTTTTTCAGACAATGCGTAATTACTTTTTTTTAATGACGAATAAGTGGATATTTTTGCCAACGAATATACAAAATTTTGGCAGCGATACTATTCATATCAGATTTACAAAAAGATTCTTACAAAATAGGCATTTTGAAGTCGGAAATTTACACCCAATTTCCCGAGGATTTAATCATCGATATTACCCACAGCATACGGCTCAATAACACCATCGAAGCCGCCTTTATTTGCAAGCAATTACCCGAAAACCCGAAGGGAGGAAATATCTACCTAAACTTGGTGGGTTCGAAGAAAGATTTGGTGGCTTATGTACACCAAGAAAATCTGTATATTTTTCCCAACAATGGACTCATTGGTATGGTTTTGGAAACATTAAATCAAGATGAAGTTTACATGGTTCCGAGCAGTGGGTACCTAAATTGTATTGAAGCCTTCAAAAAAAATAAAATGAATGGTCTGCCAAAGGCCGGTACTCAGTTAAAATTAAGCTACAACAAATCTGTACAAATTAACGGTGACATAGCCTTTGCTGAATGCATTTTTATTGATGCACTTGGAAATTGCTATTTCAACTTGACCGAAACACAGTTCAATGAATTCATTGGAAATTCCGATTTCAAAATCCGAATGCAGCATTACCTTGGCCAATCGTTTAACCGCATTAGCAAACACATCACCGATGTCATTCCGGGTTCTGCCATCATCACCTTTAGCCGCAATGGTTACCTTTGTTTGCAAATCAATATGGGCAATGCCAAACAATTGTTCAGAATTAAAGACGATACCAAAATTATTATAGAAAGACAATGATACAGCGTATTGTAAAAATGACCTTCCGCCCAGAAGAGGTAGACAATTTCTTAAGACTTTTTGAAGAAGTAAAACACAAAATACGCGGTTGTGAAGGCTGCGCCAGTCTGACACTGCTTGCCGACATCAATCAAACCAATGTTCTTTTTACTTACAGCTATTGGCAAAGTGAAGACAATCTTAATGCCTACCGCGACTCAGAGCTATTTGCCAGCACTTGGCGCGACACCAAAAGTAAATTTGCATCCAAAGCTGAGGCTTGGAGCGTGCAAGTTCAAAGTGAAACCCTATAACAATAAATCGAGCAATCCTAGAGTTTATAATTCAACCATGAAAAACTTCGCACTACTTCTAACCTGCTTTTTTGCTTTGAGCAGCATGGCCCAAACCTCAAATTTTTCAAAAGCTGAAAAAGCGTTTGCTGGCGGCAATCTCAAAAGTGCCCTTAAATTATTGGACAAATGCCTTGAGCACAAAGACACCAAAAATGCCCCAGAAGTTCTTTTGTTAAGATCGAAAGTGATGCTGGCCATTTCCAAAGACCCAGGTATGTTCGACAAATTCCCCGCAGCAATTAAAGATGCCTTAAAATTTGCTGAAAAAGCTGTGGAAGTAAGCAAGAACAAGAACAACGACTATGCCTTTAAAATGGCAAACCTCGATTACCTATACAGTTTGGTGCGCCTAAGCAACAAAGAAGCCATTGAATCGTACAACTTAAAAAAATACGCCAAGGCTTTGCCATTGTTCAAACGCAGCATGTACTTTGCCCTCGATACCCAATCGATGGTGTTGGCGGCCGATTGTTACTGGAACCTTGATCAAAAATCGGAGGCAGTGCCTTTGTTTAAGAAATCGGCAGACATGATATACGCAGCCGTGCTCGACAGCAACTCGCGTGTTTTCGGCTACCACAAAGAGCCTTTCCGCAAATTGTGTAAATATTACATGGACCTTAATGCCTTCGACTCTGCCTATGTGGTGGTGAAAAATGGCCGTGAAATCCTGCCCAACGACGCCATACTTAACGACTACACCTATGTGTTGATGCGCTATACCCTCGACCAAATTCCGCCAAGTGAAGATTACCTAACCGCCGTTGAACGCGGTTTGAAAGACTTCCCCAGCGACTCTTTTCTTAACCACCGCGAAAACTCTATTTATATTTTCTTGCTCAATGGCCTTGCAACGAGCAACGAGCAAGCCCAGTTTGATGTGCTGATGGACAAATACGCCAAGAGCAAAATCAATAAAGTAAAATCGAAGCAACTGATTAGCATTCAGAAATTTGACATTTTTGCTGGCATGGACGAGTCTACCTTCTTGCCCAAAATACGTTACTATTTTAAAGACCTTGGATTAAAAGAGGCCACTTACGCCACTTGGTTTTACGAAGTGACTTCAAAATTCAAAGAACGCCAAGCCCATTTTGCCGACCAACATGAAACCATAGATTACAATGCTTTGTTGCGCGCTGAAAAAAACATACAATGTGCCGAATACCTTTTGGAACGCCATATTGCTTTGAATCCTAAAGAGCTTAAAACCATTAAGACCAGAGCCGACTATACTTCTTCGGCCAACAAAACTAGCGCGAGCTATTACGACCTATTGCCTTTAATCCACCTTAACGAAATTGCAGCGAAGGACTTTCCGAAATTATTAGAGTTTTCTCCCATGGCAAGAACCTACCGTTTGCGTTTAATTGGCGAAGCGGCCGATTCGGGCGACTTCAAGTTGGCACGCGATATTTGGCAACAAACCCGCAAGCAAACCAATGTGGATGCTGCGCATTTTGAAATGCCTAAAGCCAATGCCGATGTCTTGAAACTAGAAGACCTATGGCGCAAAATAGTAGAGAACGATTTTAAGCTCAATTACTTTGGAAGCCGCGTGAACCCTAAGGGAAAAAACGAAGCTGGCGTTCCTGAATACGCATGGAACGGTTATGCCGATTCGTGCATGGAAGGCAGCATGCCAGCTGAGGTGATGCAACGAGCCGAGCGACGCATCAACTATTTTAGACGCATGGCGGGCCTTAGCGAAGAAATTGTATTGACGGTTCAAGACAACGAATACTGCATGTATGCCGCCATGATGTGCGAAGCCAACCGCAGCATGAGCCATACTCCAAGCGAAGGCTGGCGCTGTTATATACCTGCAGGTTTTGACGCCCTAAAAAACTCAATCTTGTCGAAAGACGGCAACCCTTGCATAGCGGTTACGGCAGCTATGGGACAAAACCATGCCAGCGTGGGCAACCGCCGTTGGTTGTTGTACCCAAAAGCCCAATACATGGGCATAGGAACCGCCAAGTCTTACACCGCCATCAAGGCTGTTGACCAAAGCAGAACCGTTGATACCCTAAAATACAAAAACCAATACATTGCCTGGCCACCAGCCCGCGAATGCCCACGCATGTTGATCTTCAAAAAATGGAGTTTCTCCATTGACCGCAACCTCGAAGGTGCAACGGTAAGCATGCGCGACCAATTGGGCAACAACATCCCTGTAAAACTAGAAGCCCTAAGCAATGGCTACGGCCTAAACAGTTTGGTATGGGAACCAGAAATCAACAGCAGTTCCATTGCCGCCGAAACCATATTGACGGTAACAGTAACACTGAAAGATGGGAAGGTGTGGGTGTATGAGGTTAAGGTGATTTAACAGCAAGAGCAACAGGGCTGAGTTAAGTAGAAAATACTTTATACATTTTTGCAACAAATATTAATTTTCAAAATTAACAATTCAAGCCACACTGGACAAATTTTGTCCAGGTACTTATTAACAACATCTTAGAGTATAAATAAACGTAAAATGATTTTAACACACAAAGCGTTTTCCCTTCGTGTTGAATTATAGCTGCAACCACCTCAATGTGTTTCATTAAGGCAAATATATCTTTTTTGGCTTAAGTCTTTCTTAACAATTCCCTAAATTAATTCACACCCCTACTCCTTCCACTCCTCTATCCTCGACACGAAGATTTTGATGAGCTCGGGGTTGTTGATGAATACCATGGAGGAATTGGGAAACAGTTTGCCAGCCTGGGCTGGTCCGTATACGATGAGGTAATTGTGCACGGTGTCCCATTGGTGTAGGCAGCCGTTGTGGTATACCGAGCGGTTCATCTTGTAATCGGGCATCTCATTTTTTAAGAAATCTAAATACACCCATTGGGTTATGGAGGTGTCTAAGCGGCCAAGGGCAACACCAATAACTGTGCTGTCTTTGTTGTACATCATCATGCGCACTTCCTTGTCGCCCGTCTTTTTGTCCTCAAGCAAAATACTGCCCTCTCTGCGCAAATTCAATCCCGGCAAATTCACTTCACCATATAAGACTTGTACCTCGCGGTAGGTTTTACCGAGTTGGGCTTGGGAGGTCAATTGGATTCCGCAAAGGAGCAATAAGAATGAGAGGTGCTTCATGGGATACGAAGGACGGGTTTTTTTTTGAGTAATAAAAGCACGGCAAATTGTTCGCAAGAGCAAGGGGCGCGAGGAAGGCGGGAATTTATATTCGATATTGTACGATCTCTTATTCTATTTCCGACTGCCCTGCTCAATTCACTTGCTCTTGCGGCAATAAAAATTTCCAGCTCCGCTGAAATTTTTATTGCCCTTCCCACCTCATCACCACCATATCAAATCCCGGAGCCCAATAGTTCTCCTGAATTTCCAGGCATTTGAATCCGCGTTTTTCGTAAAATGGAAAGGTGAGTTGTGAAGTTCTTACAATTATAGAATGAACATTGCCATACAATTGCAACAATTGCATGCGGTGTCTGAGCAATTGAGTTCCTAAGGTCAGTCCATGGAAATTGGGATGCACCATGTCCCAACTCAAATAGGCCATGCCCCCGTCTTCCGACCAATTAAATCCGCCACTCCCAAATATTTCAGTCTTGTATTCTATGACAAAATACTGGTCAATTTCGTTTTCTAAAAAACGATTAAATGAAGCTTGTTCTGATTGTGCAAAATACTTGGGGGTATTTAATTTCATTAAATTTAACACCGCTGGTTTGTCGCTGTTGCGGTATGGTCTAATGGTGAATTTGTCGTTTAAAGTTGCTGCACTTGCCATGGTTTTAGTTTTGGGATATTTAAAAGACTATTCGATTACAAAATTACATGTTTGGAGTAAATTTAATGTCATCGTTGTTTAATCATTGTAGGTTGGTTTACTAAGATGCAAACACTGATGGCCATTCTGGCCACCAGTGCGCAAGTTAGATTTGTGTGTTTTCATCTTTTTAAACATTAGATGGGGTTTGTTTTCGAAATGCATGCAAGCTTTTGTGCTTTGTGTATTTGTGTAATCTTTTTGCATACATTTCTGACGCAATTACATGCCTCAATTTCACATAGCATTCAAAACCCCTTAAAATAGCTCAAAATTCACTACAATTAGGGAGCAGGTTTTGCATAAAATGGGGATTAGCTTATTCCGAGTACCTGAATTAAATGACCATAAATCCATGATAAATTTTAAGTGCGCTTCCCTATTTTTGCCCCTCCATGATAGACCATTCAGTTGCTACCCTCGATATTGTATCTGTTCACCAAGTAGGGAACAAAAACAATGGTGAAGACATCCTTTTGTCTAAGCACCCACTTGATGCCAACGGACAAGAGACCGAAGCTTTGCTTAAAAAGTATTTCTTAAATGCCTTCAGCACCCCCGAATATTTTCATTTCTCGTTTAGCAACGGCGACCATAACCTGAATCCTTTGTATAAATTCGCTTCCGAAGTATTCGATGGCTCAGCCAATTTCCACACCAGTTCGGTACATATTGCCAAACATCTATACGAAACATCCAACCACCCCAACATTAAGTCGGGCGAATTGTTTGTGGCTTATATATCTAAGCTTATGGTCGATTACCAAGAGGTGCAAGCCATTGGTATTTTTAAGTCGGAAAACAAACACAGTTTCTTGAAACTAAACCAAGACAACGATGGGTTTATGCTCGACAAAATTGAAGGCATA
>Ga0209107_10002278_pt1 | contig 10669 bp, 6 predicted proteins | sample LakErihyJuly2011_2_FD_187460 | JGI IMG/M metagenome (GOLD analysis project Ga0209107, IMG submission 187460) | Freshwater microbial communities from dead zone in Lake Erie, Canada - CCB hypolimnion July 2011 (SPAdes) (version 2) | ecosystem: Environmental > Aquatic > Freshwater > Lentic >... | reverse complement strand
CCCTATATCACTGCAGTGGATGGCGTTCCTAAACACTTAGTGTTGAAATTATCAAGAGCAAAGTTTGAATCATTAGCGGATAATTTATTTGCAAGATGTTTAAAGCCTTGTGAAGCTGCATTAAAAGATGCAGGTTATGCAACATCTCAAATTGATGAAGTTATCTTAGTAGGTGGATCTTCAAGAATTCCTAAAGTACAAGAGTTGGTTGAAAAATTCTTTGGTAAAAAACCAAACCGTTCTGTAAACCCGGATGAAGTGGTTGCGATTGGTGCAGGTATCCAAGGAGGTGTTTTAACTGGTGATGTAAAAGATGTATTGTTATTAGATGTAACGCCATTAAACTTAGGTATTGAAACAATGGGTGGTGTTATGACAACTATGATTTCTTCCAACACAACCATACCAACAAAAAAGACTGAAGTATATTCAACAGCGAGCGATAATCAACCAGGCGTACAAATTCATGTAATTCAAGGGGAGCGTCCAATGGCTGCGCAAAATAAAAGTTTGGGTATGTTTAACTTGGATGGTATTCCACCAGCACCAAGAGGCGTTCCTCAAATTGAAGTTACTTTTGATATTGATGCAAACGGTATCTTGAATGTAAGTGCAAAAGACAAAGGAACGGGTAAGGAACAAAAAATCAGAATTGAAGCGGGTAGTGGGTTGACTAAGGAAGAAATTGAAAAAATGAAAGCCGAAGCAAAAGCCAACGAAGCAAGCGATAAAATTGAAAAAGATAGAGTTGAAAAATTGAATGAGGCGGATAGCTTAATTTTCCAAACAGAAAAACAATTGAAGGAATTTGGCGACAAAATCCCTGCTGATAAAAAAGCACCTATTGAAACTGCTTTAGAAACATTAAAAGTTGCTCATCAAGCACAGGATATTACACAAGTAGAAGTTGCTTTAGCTGCAATGAATACTGCATGGACTGCTGCAAGTGAAGATATTTACAAAGCACAAGCAGCGGGTGCAGGTGGACCTGAAGCAGGTGCGCCAGGTGCTGACGGTGGTCAAGCGAATGGTGGAGCAAGCAACGATACGGTGGAAGATGCACAGTTTGAGGAAGTGAAATAAACAATTTTTCTTTATTAAGGAATATTCGTAAGATTTTGAGTTTTGGTTAAGCCCTTTCAGTAAAAACTGGAAGGGCTTTTTGGTTCATATATATTGTTGTACTTTCGCGCCACATTATTCATATATGAAGCGAATTGAAAGACATCGAGCGATTTTAGGGGTAGACGATAAGGCTACCTTAAGTGACTTAAAAAAAGTATATCGTAAGATTATGATGGAATGGCATCCAGATAAATTTCAGGACAGTGAGGATGCTAAAAAAGAAGCAGAAGTTAAGTCGGCTAAATTAATTGCCTCTTACCATTTTTTAGTGAGCGTGCATAAAGAAACACATGAAGCCACTTTTGCGGAATATACTAAAACAATTTCCGAAGCCAGTATGGATGATTTTGAATTCAAGTCTGAAATTTTAAGGGTTGTATTTTCAGATGGTAACGAATATGAGTACTACGGAGTGCCTAAAGCAATTTATGTAAAATTGGTCAATTCAGATACCCCAGATCGTTTTGCAAGACGCCATATCTACGAAAATTATTTATATCGTAGTACCAGCAAAATTGTTGGAGGTAATTAGATTTTCCCCGCTGTTTTCATTAACATATTGCCATTATTTTTTCGTTTTTTGTAACCAAATAGGCGGTTATTTTAGTAATTTTACATTACAAATTATCTAAACAATATAACGACATGGAAAACAACACAAATAATTCAGGTGAGGCAAAATGTCCTTATAAAGGGCCTGCTGCAGTTGCGGGTAAACAACAAGGTGCAGGAACTGGTCCAAGAAACCAAGACTGGTGGCCCAATCAATTAAAATTAAATATTCTTCGTCAGCATTCTACTTTGTCTAATCCAATGGAAGCGTCATTTAATTATGCAAAAGAATTTGCATCATTAGATTTAAAGGCAGTAAAAAAAGACATGGTTGATTTAATGACTAATTCACAAGAATGGTGGCCTGCAGATTACGGTCATTATGGACCTTTCTTTATTCGCATGGCTTGGCATAGTGCGGGAACTTATCGTAATACAGATGGTCGCGGTGGTGGCGGAGCGGGTATGCAAAGGTTTGCACCTTTAAATAGCTGGCCTGATAATACCAATTTAGATAAAGCACGTTTATTATTATGGCCGATCAAAAAGAAGTATGGTCAAAAATTATCTTGGGCTGATATAATGATATTAGCAGGTAACTGTGCATTGGAATCTATGGGTTTCAAAACTTTTGGTTTTGCTGGTGGAAGAGCAGATGTTTGGGAACCACAAGAAGATGTGTATTGGGGAAATGAAAGAGAATGGTTAGGAGATAAAAGATATACGGGAGATCGTGATTTAGAAAATCCATTGGCTGCGGTTCAAATGGGTTTAATCTATGTGAATCCAGAAGGGCCAAATGGCAATCCTGATCCTATTGCTTCAGCGCGTGATATCAGAGAAACTTTTGCGCGAATGGCAATGAATGATGAAGAAACAGTTGCATTAATTGCAGGTGGACACACATTTGGTAAAACACATGGCGCGGCAGATCCTGGTAAATATGTAAGTAAAGAACCTGCAGCTGCAAGCATTGAAGAACAAAGTACAGGTTGGAAAAATACATACGAAACAGGTAACGCACAATATACCATTACATCAGGTTTAGAAGGGGCATGGACCACTACACCTACGAAATGGAGTAATAATTATTTTGATAATCTTTTTGGATTTGAGTGGGAATTAGCAAAAAGTCCAGCAGGTGCGCATCAGTGGAAGCCAAAAGCGGGTGGTGGTGCAGGTACTGTACCAGATGCACATGATCCAGCTATCACACATGCGCCAACCATGTTAACAACTGATATCGCATTAAGAGTGGATCCGGCTTATGAAAAAGTTTCAAAAAGATTCCATGAAAATCCTGATCAATTTGCGGATGCATTTGCAAGAGCATGGTTTAAATTAACGCATCGTGATATGGGCCCTCGTTCACGTTATGTAGGTTCCGATGTTCCTGCAGAAGTTTTAATATGGCAGGATCCAATTCCAGCAGTGACACATCAATTAATTGACGCTACAGATATTGCTGCATTAAAAACAAAAATTATTGCTTCCGGATTATCAGTGAGCGAATTAGTTTCAACTGCTTGGTCATCTGCATCCACTTTCCGTGGATCAGATAAGCGTGGTGGTGCAAATGGTGCACGTATTCGTTTAGCGCCTCAAAAATATTGGGCAGCAAATAATCCTGCACAATTATCAAAAGTGTTAGATGCTTTGGAAGTTATTCAAACTGCATTTAATAGTGCGAATAAAGAAAAGCAAGTATCCATTGCTGACTTAATAGTTTTAGCAGGGGGTGCTGCCATTGAAAAAGCAGCGAAAGATGGCGGACATGATATTAAAGTTCCTTTCATACCAGGACGTACTGATGCATCACAGGATGAAACAGATGTTGCTTCATTTGGAGTGTTAGAACCCATTGCTGATGGATTCCGTAATTATATCAAACCACGTACTTTAATATCTCCTGAAGAAATGTTGATTGATAAAGCACAATTATTAACCCTGACTACGCCTGAATTAACAGTGCTTGTTGGAGGATTACGTGTGTTGCATACCAATTTTGATGGATCTAATCACGGGGTGTTTACAAATCAACCTGGTGTATTAACCAATGATTTCTTTGCGCATTTAATTGACTATTCAACCACTTGGAAAGCGGCTGATGCACATCAATATATATTTGAAGGAGCTGATCGTGCAACAGGAAAAGTAAAATGGTCTGGAACAAGGGTTGATTTAATCTTTGGATCAAATTCTGAATTACGTGCATTGGCTGAAGTATATGCATGCGACGATGCTAAGGAAAAATTCTTGCATGACTTTGTTGCAGCATGGACTAAAGTGATGAACCTAGATCGCTTTGATTTAGTATAAAATAATATTATTATATATTAAAGCCTTCTCAATCACATTGGGAGGGCTTTTTTGTGTGTATTAATAACAAAAGCGGAGTGATTTTAAATGTATTTTACATAAATTGCTAACTCAAAATAATGAATATGGGATATCATCTAAATTTTCGAATGTATGTATTGTCTTGGTTTAAATCTGGAATAGCAATTTTTGCGCTACTAATTAACCTAAACCTGACTGCGCAAACAAGGCTTGATTTAACTACAATGAACGAATTTAATAAACCAACTGCTAATTGGCATATTGCAGGGAGCGTATATGCTGACCTAAATAAAAGTCATCATATTAGCTTTACGCCTGGCACTGGCATACTCGTTAATATACCTGATTCCGCAGCGCGTAAGGATTTATTTACCAATTTTAAACATGGTGACATTGATCTTGAATTGGATTGTATGATGGCCAAGGAATCAAATTCAGGTATTTACTTGCAAGGCAGATACGAATTACAATTATTAGATAGTTGGGGCGTCATTAAACCTAGGTCAACTGATATGGGTGGTATTTACGAACGTAACGATAGTAAAAGACCAGAAGGACAAAGAGTATTTGATGGTCGTGCCCCAAGACAAAATGTTAGTAAAGCGCCCGGTTTATGGCAACATTATAAAATTTCATTTCAAGCACCTCGATTTGCGAATGGTGTAAAAACAGAAAATGCAAGAATTTTAAAAGTGGAATTAAACGGCGTGGTGATTCAAGAAAATATTGAATTATCAGGACCTACCGCAGGTTCAATTTCAAGAAATGAAATAGCGGAAGATGCTTTAAGAATACAAGGGGATCATGGGCAAGTTGCTTTTCGAAATATAGTAATCAGTCAATTTCCGCAAAATAAACCAAGCTTAAGTGAAATTACTAGTGTTACCTATTTAGGTAAATTTGAAAAACAAACAGATGTTTCTTCCTTAAAACCCCTCCTTCAAAAAAATAATCCATACATCACAGTTAATATTGATGGAGTTCCTAAAAACAATTTCCTAACCCTTTATAAAGGAGTAATCACTATTCCTGAAACGGGAGAATATACATTTAATGTTAATTTAAGAGGAGGCGCTTTCTCCATGAATATTGGCAATAAAGTCGTTTATCCTTTTGGCGAAAACAATATTAAAGCAACGGCCACTTTAACTAAAGGTTCCTTCCCATTTGAATTACAATTTTCAAAATACAAGGCTGCTGAAAATCCCATTTTAAATGTAAGAATTAGTTCAGCTAATTGTAGAGAATTCGTTATCAGCGATCCAAAAATTATACCACAAAATAGTAAAGACCCTGTATTAATTGAAGCAAAAGAAAATATAGTTCTTCGTACTTTCATGGATGTTCCTAATAGTAAACGAGTGGTACATGCTGTTAATGTTGGTACGCCTATTAAAGTGAATTATACTTATGATATGGATAATGGCAATATTTTTCAAGTTTGGCGCGGTGATTTTTTAGATGCCTCACCCATGTGGGTGGATAGGGGGGATGGTTCTTCCAGGCCACTGGGAGCAATACAATATACTGGAGCTCCTTCTTTAAGTATCAATAAATTAGAGAGTAGTAATACGCCTTGGACATCAGATACTACCGCGACTGGATTCACTCCCAAAGGATATGTTATTGATGATATGGATAGGCCTTCCTTTAAATATAATATTTATGGGAATTCAGTAACCGATATTACAAAAGTGTTGGAAAATAGACAAGGTATTCAAAGAACTATTGTCTTAAAAAATACTGGAGAAAAATTATATGTTCGTATAGCTACCGCAGCTGATATTGAAGAAATTTCATCTGGTTTTTATTTACTCGATGATCATTCTTATTATATTAAATTAGATGATACAGGAAATGCCAGCGCTATTATAAGAGAACAGAATGGAAAAAAGGAGTTATTAATTCCTATTCAAAATAAAATTACTTATTCAATTCTATTTTAAGCTAAAATAATATGAAACTAAACCAATCTACTATATCAATGCGCTCATTTAAATACATCGTCATCACTTTTGTTGCGCTTTTTTGTATTCAAACTATTAATTATGCTCAAGAGTCGCCAAAAGAAGAAGACTTTTTTAAGATCAATAAATTAAGATCTCCCGAAGGAACAATATTGGAAGTGGGTGGATTATTTACCATGCCTGATGGTAATTTAGCAGTTACCACAAGAAGAGGTGATATTTTCATTGTTGAAAACCCAACAAGTGCGAAGCCTTATTTTAGAAAATTTGCATCAGGATTACATGAAGTATTAGGGGTCGTTTATAAGAATAACTCACTTTATGTTGTACAAAGAGGTGAACTAACACGATTGTATGATTCCAATATGGATGGGAAAGCAGATGTGTATGAAACTATTTATGCTTGGCCTTTGTCAGGTAATTACCATGAATATAGTTTTGGACCTAAAATGGCGCCCGATGGTTCCTTTTTCGTCACTTTGAATTTAGGTTTTGGAGATGCTTGGTGGACGCCTAATAGTTTTGTTCCTTGGAGAGGATGGGCATTACATATTTATGATGATGGTAGAATGGAACCTTGGGCTACTGGTATGCGTTCTCCCAATGGGATTAGTATGATAGATGGTGAATTGTATTATACCGATAACCAAGGGGACTATGTTGGATCTGGAAGTATTATGAAGATCAACAAAGGAAATTTTATGGGACATCCTGCAGGGTTGGTTTGGTCTAATATGCCTAATTCTCCTATAAAATTAACTGAAAAAGAAATTTATAGTAAAATTAATCCACGTATCGAATATGATGCCAATGGTAAAAGAACAAAACCAGAAAATATAGAAAATGAGAAGTATCAAACTGTTTTTGAAATGAAAAAAAGTATACCCGACTTGCAATTACCTGCTGTTTGGTTACCACATGGTGTATTAGGAATTTCAACTTCAGAGATTGTTAAAATACCAAAGGGACATTTTGGGCCATTTGAGGAACAATTATTAGTAGGTGATCAAGGACAAAGTAAAATTGCACGCGTATACATGGAAACTGTAAAAGGTCAATTACAAGGATGTGCTTGGGATTTTAGAAGTGGTTTTCAATCAGGTGTTACAAGAATGTCATGGGCTAATGATGGTTCATTATTTGTAGGGGAAACCAATCGAGGTTGGGGTTCGGCAGGAGAAGCCAATGAAGGATTGCAAAGATTGACTTGGAATACACTGGTTCCTTTTGATATGAAAACAGTAAAAGCAATGCCTGATGGTTTTGAAATTGAATTTACTAAACCTATAGATAAGAAAAAAGCAGCTAATCTAGCATCTTATAACGTAGAAAGTTTTATTTATAAATACCATGCAGTATACGGAAGTCCTACTCAAGAATTAAAAAATTGTCCAGTTAAAGGAGTGCGAATTTCAGAGGATGGTCTTACGGTTCGTATCATTGTAGGCGACCTTAGACAAGCTTATATTCATAAAATAACTTTAGATGGGATAAGAGAATTAGAGAATTCTTATTCTTTAATACATCCAACAGCTTATTATACACTAAATAATATACCAGATGGGGCTAAATTAGCTTTGAATGAAGTAAGTACAAAAAATGAACCTTCTATTGCAATTGCTAAGAGTAAAGATAAGCCGGGTGAAGTAATGACTTATGAAAAAATTAAACCTTTATTAATTAAGAATACTTGTGTGGCTTGTCATAATCCTGATAAAAAATTAGTTGGCCCAGGTTTTGCTGATATAGCAAAAAGAAAATATACGGTTAATAAGATTTTACAATTGATAAAAAATCCACAACCTCAAAATTGGCCTGAATATTCAACCCCTATGGCTCCAATGCCACAAGTGTCTGAAGCTGATGCACGTAAAATTGCAACTTGGATAAATTCATTAGATAAATAGTGAAGGGATTCAACAACATATTTAAAATGCAACCATATATAGTTTATGTGGTTGCATTTTTTGTGTTATGTATTTCATGTACTAAGTCGGAGGGGCCGGATGTCAATATTGTTATTCCTAATCCAGCTGTCATCAATTCGGATTCAATAAATTATTTGGCTTTGGGCGATTCTTATACGATTGGCACTTCTATTGATGTTTTGGATGGTTATCCCAATCAAACTTTTCAATTATTAAAAGGCGCAGGGCTTAAAATGAGTTCCCTTCAAATCATTGCTAAAAATGGATGGACCGCAGAGGATTTAAAAAATGGTTTAGCAAACGCCGATAAAAAATCAGCATATCAAATTGTAACCATTTTAATAGGGGTGAATAATCAATACCAAGGTAAACCAATGATTGAGTATGAGCCGGTATTTTTATCCTTACTAAAATCAGCAATTGCCCTAACAGGAAATAAACCCAAAAGAGTTTTTATAATGAGTGTTCCTGATTGGGGGATTACGCCATTTGCTTCGGGAAGAGATCGGAAAGTGATTGCGAATGAAATTGATAATTACAATGCAGTTTGTGAAAATTACGCGAAAGCCTATGGTGCTAATTTTATAAATATCACAGATGGGTATCGTGTGGATGGATTTAAAACTGATTATTTAGCGGTGGATGGATTACATCCTTCCAAATTAGAATATACCAAGTGGGCGATTAAGTTAACACAACAAATAGTGAATGTATTTGCAGCGGGAGGGTAACTTGCTTATTACCAATCATGATCAATCATCTATATTTCTAAAAAGAGCGTTCTATATTGAAGAACTTTTCTGTTCTTGTTTCCTTTTTCTACTCTATAATGACTAGGAAAAATAATAAATCTGATAATCTTTCAGTATATTGAATATAGAATAGCGCTAGTCCTATCACTAAATTTCAACTATAATGAAAACATTTTTCAAAAACAAATTCATACGTGTAATCACTTTTACACTTGTGCTTACTTCTTCCGTTGCCTTTACCATTCCTAGTTTAGTGGATTGGGCAATGGTGGCACGTATACGTGAGGAAGGCTTACAACATTCAAAAGTGATGGAATATGAATCTTATATAGTAGATGTTTTAGGAGCAAGACTTACTTTGTCTCGCGATATGCAACGCGCGCAAGTTTGGGCTTTAGATGAAATGAAAAAAATGGGATTAAGTCAGGTAAATAGCGAAGCCTATATGGACTATGGTGTGACCTGGGATAATGAATATGTTTCTGCACATATGGTTGTACCTGATTATATGCCGCTTAATGCTTATCCTGTTGCTTATACCTCTGGCACAATAGGAAAAATAAACGCAGATGCAATTGTTGTGGATTTACAAACTAAAGAAGATTTTGAAATATATAGAGGTAAGTTAAAAGGCAAGGCCGTTCTTATTTCAAGCCCTGCTGTAATAGATCTTCAAACACTAACAAATGGAGTGCATCGTTATACTAGTGAAGAACTCATCGCACTTGAAAAGTTAGCCATTACACCCATTAAATTGAGCCCAACAAGAGTTATTCGTAACCCAACATTAATTACTGCATTAGACCGTATGGCTTTTTTAAAATCAGAAAATGTAGCAGTGGTTTTACAAACTGATGGCAATCGATTAGGAATTGTACCTGGCTATTCTCGTCCGGGCGTGAGAGAAGATGGATGGAGTGCAGCAGGGATGAGAAATTCATCACCAATTTTAGCAGTGACCCCAGAACATTATAATAGAATGTATCGTATTTTAAAGAGAGGCATTCCAGTGCAAGTAGAAGTAGAGATTAAAAATAAAATAGGAGACAAAGTAGAACAAGCTTTGAATTTAGTGGGTGAAATTCCTGGTACCGATCCAAAAGAAGGCATAGTAATGGTAGGTGCACATTTTGATACTTGGCATGGTAGTCCTAATGCAAGTGATAATTCATCTGGAACAGCAGTAGCATTGGAGGCTATGCGCATACTTAAAACATTAGGAGTAAAACCAATGCGAACTATTCGAATTGCATTATGGTCGGGAGAAGAACAAGGACTTTATGGTTCTCGTGCTTATGTAAAAAAACATTTTGGCGATCCGCGTAACGCAGCAATTGGTATTAAACCAGAGTATGAACTTTTATCTGCTTATTTTAATCAAGACTATGGTGCAGGACAATATCGTGGGATATACTTACAAGGTAATGAAGCAGCTCGCACAATGCTTACTGCATGGATGGAACCTTTCCGTGATTTAGGTATGACCATGGTTTCTAATCAAAGTTTAGGTAGTACAGACCATGTTTCTTTTGATGAAGTAGGTCTTCCAGGATTTCAATATTTACAAGATAGAACTCCAGGTACTGCAGGACATACTAATCTTGATTATCTGGAAGGTATTCAACCAGAAGACTTAATGAAGAATGCTACTATAATGGCTTCTTATATTTACCATGCTGCTATGGCAACTGAAAAAATTCCTAGAAAGTCGAAAAAGTAAGGAAGTAAAATTCCCATTTAGGACTGCCGGCTTCATTTCATTACGCCGTCTTCTTAAAAGGCGGGCGTACCCAAAGCCTCAACAATCCCGCGTTGCGGGATTGCAGGGCGTTTTTATTTATTTGCTTTTTCGAGCGAGCTCGAATCGCCATAAATTAAAAACGCCCCGACACTTGCGTGTCGAGGCGTTTGTGCCCAGAACAGGAATCGAACCTGCACATCCTTGCGAACGCTAGATTTTGAGTCTAGTGCGTCTACCAATTCCGCCATCTGGGCAGGGGTGCAA
>Ga0209107_10002276_pt1 | contig 10670 bp, 19 predicted proteins | sample LakErihyJuly2011_2_FD_187460 | JGI IMG/M metagenome (GOLD analysis project Ga0209107, IMG submission 187460) | Freshwater microbial communities from dead zone in Lake Erie, Canada - CCB hypolimnion July 2011 (SPAdes) (version 2) | ecosystem: Environmental > Aquatic > Freshwater > Lentic >... | reverse complement strand
CAAACCCATCACGCAGGTATACCTGACCAGTACCAAGACTAGCATCAAAGGCATCCTTAAGATCCTTCTCAGGTAATTCATTGTTTAGATGAAGGGGTTTGTTTGCCTTGATTGACATCAACCTAAGGGCAGTCCGTTGAAGACTTTCCTCAAGGGCAATGTATCCTACCTTCTCACCTTGATCAACAAGAGCCTGGGCTATTTCACCGCAGAAGGTACTCTTACCGACGCCGGAACCTGAGGTAACGGTAACCAACTCCCCTTTCCTAAGACCACTAGTGATACGGTCAAGAGCAGTAAAGGGCCAATCAGCATCCCTACCATGAAGTGGCCGAGTTGCAAGAGCGAATAGGTCTCGTCCGTCGATGACAGTCTTTGGGGAATAGGGTTTCTTGTTCCATAGGACTGTCGATGTGATCGCCTCATAGTCTTTTGCAATTAATGCCTCGTTGGCATCTTTGTAGGAATCAAGGCGAGCAATGAATAGTTTATCATGTGGGAACAAACTAGCACAGTCTTGTGCTGCTTGTTGTCCTGGCTCATCTGAATCAAAGAATAGGATAATTGATTCAAACCCCATCAACCATTTCAACTGGTGTTGGAGGGCTTTCTTAGCACCAGCAGCGCCATTTGGAAGGCTAACAACCGGCCAGGTTGGGCGGATTTGATACACACTAAGGCAATCTAACTCGCCTTCAGTGATGACAATTTCCTTACCCCGTCCCCATAGTTGTTGACCAAACAAGGCATGGTCTTCGTTCTTACCAGTCCACCTAAAATCCTTGTCGGTGTCCCTACTCTTAAAGCCAACCAGTTGTCCGGCTTGTGAGTAATAAGGAAACCTGATGGTTTTGGTGTCGTGATCGTAACGAACGTTGAACTTCTTTAAGGTTTCTTCCCTAAGGTTTCTACCCTTGAGAGGAACAAAGTCCCCGGTAAAGTCCATGAGAGAGGTGTGGGTTTTGGTGATCGTGGTTTGTGTGTCGTCCCCATGTTCATAGTAAAGGCAGGAAAAGCAATGCGCGTGTCCGTCTGTATAACGAGCAAGCGCATCACTACTACCACAACTAGGACATGGTTCGTGATTAAGAAACTCGCTCTCGGAGCGCATCTCGAACTGATTCAGCGGCATTGGTCATTGAAGCGTGATACAACATCCAATCTTCAAGTTCATCAATAATTAACTTAGCAATGTCAACAGGAGAAATGTCCTTTGTATGGACATAATCCAGACACTCAACAAGGGTGTCAGCAAAATGTTCACCAAGTCGCTTAAGAATTTCTTCTTTACTTGATGTTGCAGTTGAGATCATTGAACCAATCAAGTGGGATGTCGTGTGATGCTGCCCACAAAAAGCCATTCTTGTCTGCCCACTTAGCGTAGGTAGTCTTACTGGTTTTTGTGAGCGTGTTGTATGGGGCCTGGAAAACAAGTCGAATATCAAGAGTCGGATGCTGCTTTTTAACAGCTAACATCTTCCTTCGATCTTCTGGTTTGAAGTAACCCTTGGCTTCCAAAACAACCCCATTGGGCAGGATAAAATCTGGTGTGTAGACAGCAGATAATGTGTAGTTAAGCTTTAGAGTTTCATATTCAAACTGGTACCCATTCAGTTCGAACCACCGTGCCAGCTTTTCTTCAAGGCGGCTACGGTATGTGGGCATTAGAAGGGTACATCATCAGCATCGTAGCCTACTGGCCCAACACCAGGATCTTCAGACGGTTCAAAACTGGGGCTACCACCCTTAAAGCCATCTGTCTTACCGAACAACGCAGCCACGCCATTTTCATCAAGGCCACCGCTATCAGAACCTCCCCCGCTAACCAGCTTGAGAACCTGAGCACCTCGTACCTTAACTGAGCAACCAACCTTTGGACCAAAGACATAAGGCTTAAGATCCACAATCAGTTTAACAACAGTACCTTTCCAGATCTGTGTGTCAAGGTCAATAGGAACACCGTCTGTATCCACCCAAGGGAACATTGGAGTGGAGCTATCACCACCGTAGCTAACCTTGATAAGCCCTTCCTCGTCCCACTTAGGGAGTTCAGCAGAAAATCGCTTGCCAGCCATCTTGTTCTTACCCCATTCCAATGCTTTTTGATAAGCATCTTCAAACTTGGTAAGGTACTCATCAGGCACCTTGAATCCAATGGTACAGTTGTTAAACTTACCACTAGGGACCAATGCGTTGATGTAACCCTCGAGGCTTGTGGTGAAGATAAAACGTGTATCAGACATCTTTGGTAAGAAATTCGTGTTGTGCGATAAGGTCGATGAAATCAACCAGGGTGTCATCCAGATCTAAATCAGCACGGGTTGCCCAATACTGAACATGTTCTGGTAACCAACAAAGGCCATAGCCAATGTTAACTTGCTCAGCTAACTCAGTAGCGTAAGCATCAGAGGGAATAGTTAGTTCCAAGATTTCAGGAGACAAGGATACTCTCAACAGTGGTGTAAGCCTCATCGTATGCCTCAAGACATGCCATAGCATTGCTACCGTTTTCGGCAGCCTCAGTCAAGAACGCACACTCAGCGAAGACATTACAAAGGTAATCAACAAAGGTTACCTCATGATGATCCTCTTCAGTTTCGTTGTTTTGAAACTGCCACTCTTCGTAGTAGTTATCAATAACAGAAGGGTGAAGACCCAGAAGCTCAGCAATTTCCTTAAGTTCCATTAGCAGAAGAAGTAAGCGGATTGTTGGACATCATTGATGTCAAGGGTATTTAACATGACACTTTCATCAAAGTCAACCCCTAGCTGTTCTGCCCATTCCTGGAGCACTGGCTGTGAGTAGATCTCAACGAACTTGTCCCTGATCGCACTGCCCATGGAATCCATGTCACAGGAACGACCAAGCACACAGTCATGTATCACTGTAAATGGGGCACACCATTCCGCAAATACAAGGTGGAGTAGTGCCGCATCTAAGCTGTGAATAAGATTAGGACTTGCTGCTGTCTTAGCTTTTTGTAGATCAATCTGTCGTTCTTCCCATTCCTTCAATAGCTCACAACGTACCCGCTGACCCAGCAACTTAGTGTTAACTGTTTCAGCTTCATTACGTCGATACTCTTGAACAACTGGGAAACCCGAAGGTGTCATCCACTCAATCGTTGTTGCCCCTGATTTGATACGTTCCCCAGCAACCTTTTGGATAAACTCCATTGATCGACAAGGGCCATCAAATACTTGCCTAACACCATAACGATAGATAGCTTTGACTATCTGTTGTAGTTCACCCTTCTCAAGTTCAATACCCTTGAGTTCCTGACGGATGTAATCCCTAGCACTGTTCTCCGTCACCCCGTAAGGTGTTGTCATAACAGTTCTCTTGGTTACTTTCCTGGTGATATGATCGTGAAGATGCTCAGGAAGAATCTCCTTTGCTTTCTCCGCAACAATCTTATACCCATCAGAGGGTTTATCAGTGGGGACAACATTAACCATTTCAGCAGCAGTCCGATCCAATGCCAATGCTGACAAATGTTGAAGACCAGAACAAGTTGCATCAACGGAGCATGGAAGTCCTGAGGTCTTCTTAGTTCCCTTGATGACACATTCATAGTATTCAATAGCAGCAGCAATAAAACACCAAGGTTCTTCTGCTGATGACCACTCAGAGATTGTACCCTCAGGATCATTAGCAACTAGACTCAAGAAATCATGGTTCTTATTGACCCAATCAATTCTCTCATCCATTGGTGCTTTATCCAAGCCATAAGTAGTAGCAACATGAAATGCTAACCACCACTTATTGACTGGACCCTCTTCCTCAAAGTAAATAAGACTCTTGTCAAAGTCTGTTCCTTGGGGACTGAGGCTTGTGGGAATTGGATATACTCTTCCTCGGAAGTCAAACGACCAAGGAATCCAGAAGGTATCTTTCTTGTATTTGTTGGCTACATACAGAGCTTCAGTTGTCCTGTAATTCTTCTGTGCCAGAGCTGAGTTCTGATCTTCAATCTCAGTTCTCATTCTCCGATAGGAAAGCTTATCCTCTTCCGAGGCAGTCTCCCATGGCTCTGGCTTTGGCGGTGGAGGTGTTGGTTCCTCCGCTCGAAACTTACCCACCGTTAGGCGTTGTTCCATACAGAAGTTTGCCAGCTCAAGAACCCTGTCGTTGATTCGATAGGGGACCTTCTGGAGCAGGTTCAGCATGACGAGAGCCTTGCTGTCCTGTAATAGTAGGCACCTTCTTGGAATCCTAGTCCTGATCAGCCTTGTCAGCTTCCTTAGGTCGTTGGTGAGGTACCCACCCTTAAACTCCTCTGACCAATCGTTGGGTTCACACAGCATCGGCCACATACAACCAGCAAATGCCTCAGCCTGCGCTAGGAGCGCCTCCTTGGCCTTTAGAAACTCAGGTTGGTAGGTCAGGTAGGTCGGGCTGTCTTTGGGCCCCCTAAAGACCGTCCTGGTGGCTACCCACCCGGTGGCCTCAGCAAGACAATTCAGCAACCACCCACCAACAAGGTGTCTAATGCTCGTGGGCCACCGTAATGGCTCAACATCATTGCTTCTCATTACTGCCCGATACCGTTGAACCTTATACGAATACCCTTTATGATCGTGGATGTGTAGCCTAGCCTTATTAAATAGATCAGGATGCTTACCACAAAATTGATCCAACATCACTTGATGATAGACCAATGTCCCAATATGAGTAGTAGCTGCTTGGTAAGTGAGGTGTTCAATTCTCCTCACCCCAAGAATATCAATGACACCCTTTGCGGTGATCAATGCCAACACAGCCGGGTCACAATCTTTGAGGGGAATAACAGCTTGTGCCTTCTCCTGAACCCAACCTTGACTAACACGATGTAACTTACTACTAATTTCATTAGTGATAAGCTCAAGACCTTTGTTGATAAAGGCTGACCCATAAACAGTAGAGCTGGCATAACACCTCTCTTCTGCGTTCCTGGTGCGTTCCCTAAGGCGTTTAATCGCCTCACTACGGGCATCAAGTTCTCGCTGTAATTGACGGGCGAGTTGCTCAGTTGTTGCCATAAATCAAGAGGCTTGTGATGATTGAATAATGTTTCTAGCATTACGAATTATCATTATCCTTGATACAACCTTCACTAATTCTTGTGTTGCCTCTACCTCTTCTTCAGCACCATCAACACCTAACTGTGCCAATAGTAGATCCTCAGGGTGTACATCAGGTAGCTTTGTTATCTCACCCGTATCCTCATCCTGTTCATGGGTAGCAAGAACATCACCGTGAGCCTCTAACCTAGACCCAAGGTCAATCAATCTGTCTAGGGAACAGTGTAACAACCCATAGAGTTGTCCTTCGTATTTACTTTCCCGGTACTGTTGATAAGCCATTGATTTGTGGATAACGTGATGCCTTATTAAAGGCTTGATAAGCAAGAACCATAGCTAACCCCTTCTTGTTAAGGTAGCTATATTGCTTGATTTGATTGCGCTTAGCTAGTTTCCTAAGTTGCCGCCAAGTTAATACCTCAGATAAGTGACCCGCTAAGGTGTCGGGATTGGGTAAGTGTTGCCGTCCCGTAATGCGTAAGGCTGATTCGAAGTCCATTACTTACCCTTCATGGCTGGTAACCTAAAGCAATAGTCAAGGTGTGCTTCTTGAATCTTTTTACGAACCCAAACAATCCTGGGCTCTGTTGTCATTGCAGCTGCCCTAAAGATCTCTACAATTAACATCCTTTGCATTTCATTTAATGAATCAGATCCTTTTTGTCTGATCTGTTCAATCATGCGTCTCATCTCGGGTGGGAAGCTATCCCAATTAGGCTCACGTTCCTTTGTTGCGGTTGTCATTTTTCGTATCTGAGTTTAGAGTTGTAATAGGGGCGGTTTAAGTAAGATACCCTTTGAGGACTTGGTGGTTTTGGATTCTCTAACCCTCGCAATAACTCAAGGGCCAACTCATTATCTCCACGTTTAATAGCAGCCCTCACCTGTTGCTTTAATGATTGTGTCATCTATTTACTTACCATTAGCCCGCGATACAACCGAATCAGACACACTAACATGATTAGGGGCACCATAATGATTGCCCTCTGTGCCAATACTGGAGACGATAGCATAAGTGATCGTGAGTGGGAGGAGGAATAGACAAAGGCTTGTGAGTTGTTTAGTCACTTTAGATTACCTCCATTGCAATAACAAACTCAGACTCAATACCAAAGAACTCAGCAAGATCATCAGGGTTCATTGATTCAATCAATGCCTCATCTACATCCTTTACAATGATTTGATATGTTTGATCATCTAAAGGAAAGTACTCAGTACATAGACCATCGTCTAAATACTCATCAATAGGACATTCAGCGTCAAGTGTGAAACGTAGGTTGATGGTTTCCATTAGTTGAGTTCCTCAGGGTAGTAGGTTGTTTTAAGATTGTGATCATCAATGTTGTCATCATCAGCGTAGGCTAGATCTTCCACATCATCTAGCCATTGCTCAAGTTCGCTGCGTTCGTAACAATTAAGGAAGGTCATCCGTGAATTAATCTCCGATAAGTTACCCAAGTAACAGCTTGGACTTGAGTAGGTGACAACTCAACACCACATAGATCAGCACTACGTTTTGCTACTAATTGGTAAGCACGTTGAATAGTCTCAAACAATTTAGGCGTGATTGATGGGGTCTTGGTTGTAGGTATACGCTCGCCAATGAAGATAGCGTAGGCGTGACCATCAACACAAACAGCGTTCTTATCACCCATAATAGATCTGTAGAATGCTACTACCTTTTGCCCGCTTAGAATAGTTGGTATGGCTTCAGTGTCTACTGATTCCATATCTAATTCAAGAATAGCAATAGCCTTTGCTTTGTTTGGATTAAAGGTGCACACCTTAATCACGTTGTAGTCGCCCTGGATTGACCATGTTTTGATCATAGCCTCAGCATCAATACAGTTACGTTCCCACTTGTTGTTTGGGCTAAGTGCACTGATCACGCCCACGGCTTGGCCCATTGTGAGACCATCGTATTCGTGAATGAACTTGAGCGCAAGATCATACGCTCGCTGATACCAATGTAAACCCGAGATAATGTCGGCTTGTGATGCTAACATCAGCATCCCTGAAATGTGGCGAGTGTTGGCTCTCATTAGATTAATGAAGGGTGATTGTGGATTGGTAGCTGATAGCTACAGTAAGGGGACGCGATTAACTGTCCCCTAAGTGTAACGATCAGGAGGCAAACTCATCAGTCAAGTAGTCAAGATTCTCTCTTAACTCGTTGATGTTCATGCCTCGTAAGATCATGCTCAGTACATCATGCTCACCATACTTCTCACCTAACTCAAGAATAGCAATTCTGATCTCTTGAGCTGTGAGCAGTGTTGCATAAGTGTTGGTCATTGTGGTTTGTGGGTGGTGGTGGTGGTTGAATTGGTAGCTTAAGTGCTACAGGAGGGGATGGCTGTGACCTCATCCCTACTTGTAACAATCAGTAACCTAGCCAATTGGCAAACTGTGCTGCTCTGATGCCACTTACTTCGAAGTATGCATCAAGGTTAGTTACTTGGTCGGTAATAAACTCATCAAGTAAACCGTGACCCCTAGCAATACAACGGGCATCACTCCAGCTGATGTTGCCGTTGTCATCGGTGAGGTTGTGGATCAGCTGCTCGGTTGTGGTGTTCATCGTGTTTGTTTGAACTGAGCCAATCATCACCCCTACCCCCTGCCAATGTCAAGGGGTTATTGATAAGTGTTGCTTATGTCAATGATAAGAAAACCTAATGGGCACAGATTTTATATATAAAGAATGCGTGTACGCGCATAAGCGCATGTGTGCCCGCGTTATATGTAGCACATGGTGCATTTGTACTGCTATTGGTGTCCAGATCCTTGCGTACCTGTCTATTCAGCAGTGACGCAGCCCAGTCAGGGCAAGGGGTTTGGCCCTATCCACACCAGGCTGGACACAGTTTGGACATAGATGGGGTGGGGGTGGCCTTGGTTTTCGGGCAGGAGGGGGGCCATGGGGGTCAGCTGGCGGCCACGCACAGGCGTAAGGGGTTTGTAAATTTATTTCATTTTTCATCAGCACCCACCTAGCAGCCCCAGCAAGGCCCCTCCAACCAGCAAAGGCTGTCCATACACCTAAGACGGCTTAGAAGGCCCTTCCCGGTCCACCCAGGGGGCGGTCAGCCTCATCTCATCAAAGAAGTCCGTTCCAGTTTCCGAATACACGGGCGGAGGGATGACCACCTTTGGGGACGAGTGAAGTGTTTCATACTCCTCAATCGCTTCATTAACAGTCGCAGTCACCCGCTGTTGGATGAATCGTTCTTCAACCCACACCAGGAACCCAAACACCAGAAAGGAAGCCCACGGCGGCATTCCTCTCCTTAGTACCCGATAAAGGGCTTTGAACTCATTCAGGAGTAGTTTTTGTTCCCTTAAAGGACTTCCCATAGGTTTGGCATCTCTTTGTTGAGGGTTTGATAGATCTCATTAGCAATAAGCCTATGCTCTAACTGAGTACCCGTTTCTCGCCTTACGGATAGGTAATGAATCCACGACCTAATGGTTCCCGACATATAAAGCCGGGTAGGGCTGTTAATGGGAAGGATCTTTCGGGCACACTCCTTAGCTACACCTTCTTCAAGCAACTCGTTATAAAGACGATACGACTCATCAAAGAGGTGTTGAATCTTTGAAGAGTAGAGATCTTGTCTCAAGTAGTCCAGATCATCAATAGAGTTTTGTCTATTTGTATGATCTTGTCTCCGTAGTTCAGGGACAACGGGAACTGCTGAAACTTCCGCATACCGCTGACTGAACTCCTGAAAGGAAAAGCTTCTGTGTCGGAGTATCTGTGCACTGATGTCTCTCGTGGTTGTTATCTCGACACACGCTGAGGCCATCTCAAAGGGAGACCAATGTTTATGCTTTACAAGATAGCGAAGCAACTTTCCGGTTGTGTCTATCTTATCTTGTCCCTTTGGGTTACTGACTCTTGCACAGTATTCAATCTGTTGTTCAGCTTCTGGTGTGATCCAGATAAGCTTGGTCACGTTAGCGAACGGTGATTCAAAGGGAGGCATGAGGAAAAAAAAGGGAGGGTAAAAGAAAAATTAAATGTGGGGCCAGGTGCGACGTGTGACCATATTGCTAATGGCCGCCTGCGTAACATTAAAATCTTTGGCAAGAAGAGTTTGTTTATTTCCGTACGACACTAATTCTCTAATTATAAGTACCTGTTCAGTTGTTAGTTTAGAGTTACTACCATGTTCTCCTTTGCGTTTGATGGTACTGCGGTTTTCCTTGACTGTTCCCCACTTTAAATTTTCTAGTTTGTTATTTTTAGGGTTATCATCAAGGTGCATACATTCACAACCGTCGGGGCACGGACCAACAAACGCTTGAAGCACCAGACGATGAACTGAAAATTTCTTTTGTTTTCCAGCAGCAGACAAAGTTATAAATTGATAGGGATGATCACCTTTAAGTGTTTCCTGCTTTCGCAGTTTAATAGAGCCAATACGTCGAACTTCTCCAAGATCAGAAATTTCATAGTTTGAATAAGTTGGAATTGGTTTCCACATAATATTAATAATGTTATTAAAAAAAAGGTTGGTTGGTATTTATCCAACAGAACCTAATACTTGTCTTACTGTCTAGTAATACTTAACATTTTTTCTCTTATGGCTGTATCGTAATAGGTCGGTCAGTACTCTGATCTAACCTATCGTGATACATTCTACCTTTAAGAACAATAAAAAGAATAATTACTGTTATTATTAATATTAATGAAGATAATTAACAATATAAGCTCCGCTACGCTCCGCGTTATATACGGTAATAGGAATCTTTATTTGTCGTTTCTTTTTTCTTTTTTTCTTAGGCTGGAAATGTACGGGCGCTTCGCTACTAACATAGTAATAATAAAGGAGGTTAAAATTTGTCATCCTTCCTCCTTTGTCTTTCCATACCCATACCCGTCCCTTCTGGGGGATTATCGACGGGAATGGTTAATCCTGGAAATAGCCACAGAAGGAAAGAGAGAAGAAACCCCCCTCTTTCCCCCCTTTGTCGCTGTTTCCACCCCCAAGAAGCACCACCTCCCTGGGTAATAGTAGGCACCTTCTTTCCGGCTCTGTTGTGGCAAGGGGTTTCAAGGAATTTAGATCCAAGTAAAGATGGCACCCTCTTCCTGGGTTATGGGCTCGTCAAAGGTGCTTCCCGCCACGAGCAAATCGGTTGCCAAAGTCGGAGCCGAAAGGAACCCCTCAACCATGTTGGACCACTGTTGTCGGGTTCTGCCGATCTCCTGTTCCTTTGCGGAGATAGCCAACACATCCTGGAAGTATTTTACGCCAAGGGCCAGTGCGTCTACCCGGTCATCGTGCTTGACGGCCCCCTTCTCACGGCACATGCGTGTCAGCTGGTACATGAGCATTCTTGGTAACCTCTCTTCGGGGGCCATCTCTGGGTTTGAGCGGTAGTCCCAATCAATGAGGCGTTGGTCAATGACAAGGCGATGCTGGTTCAGGACGGGCTCCAAGGTGTCAATGATGCGGTCTTCCTTACGGGTAGTAGCGCGTACTTCCTCAAAGGCCATACCAACCTTCATTTCTTGGGCGTGTTTCTTCATCAGCTCCATCACAGCCCCATCACCGAAGTTAGACTCAATGAGACACATAGACGCCCAAGATATGAAG
>Ga0209107_10002274_pt1 | contig 10671 bp, 13 predicted proteins | sample LakErihyJuly2011_2_FD_187460 | JGI IMG/M metagenome (GOLD analysis project Ga0209107, IMG submission 187460) | Freshwater microbial communities from dead zone in Lake Erie, Canada - CCB hypolimnion July 2011 (SPAdes) (version 2) | ecosystem: Environmental > Aquatic > Freshwater > Lentic >... | reverse complement strand
TCGGGAGTACCTGCGTCAGCCGCTTCAGCTGCTCCGAAGCCAATCCCGCGTCCGCATACACCCCTCCCCGCCCGGACCGGACCTGCATAGCCCGCCCGACCCCTCCAAAATATCGGGAAATCTCTCCGAACATCTGCACAATGTAGCCTACCTAGTGACAATCACAATACTGAGGTGTGTCGGATAGTATTTTATTTTAAAAACACAGAGAAGGCTTGAACCTACTTCTAATCTCGGCTGACATCTAGGACCCCATGATCAGAACCCTTCTGACTTTTGTCGCGCTCCTTTCCGTCGCGGCCCTCGCCTTCCTTGCTGGCCTAAAGTTTGCCGCCAACGGTACCGACGGCGACCCCGGCAACTCGACTCGGTCGCTTATCCTTCTACTGATCGCCTTAGGAGGATTCCTCCTCTGCTACCTCAAGTTGGCTGAGAGCCAAGATGATAATACCGAGCTCCTGCAAGTCGCCGCGAAATCCGCGAGTAACCCAGAGCTTGTCACCGAACTCAGCCAAGTGCGCCAGGAAATCCTACGGCTGGGCAACACCCAGAATCTACTCCCTCCTCCGTCATCTCAACCGGGCGACCTAAACGGTGCGGTGGCTGCCCTCGCCAAGGACTTAGGCATGCGCGAAAAGGAAACTCAGCGACTCCAGGATATCATCGCGCGCCGCGACCTACGTAACGCCTTAGCTCGCCTTGCGACGATTCGCGAGACGGCTGAGTTCACCCGTCGCATCAATGACGCTGGCAAACTCCAGGACAAAGAAGCCCTGCATCAGCTGATCATGGAAATCGAGGCGGCTATCGGCGACCTCGGCATGGAGATTCTCCATATCCCCGTCGGTGCGCGCATCGCCGAACTGCCCAATGGAAGTTTCACAATCCTGAGCGCGCTTCCGCCGGAATCCCCTGCGACCGCCGGCACGGTGAAGGAATCACTCAGCGATGCGGTCTTCATCAAGGATGACTCCGGTAAGGCACTCTTTATCGCGCCGGCCAAGCTCCGCGTCTTTAAGCTCTGACCATGGCCAACTGGTTCGCCTCATTATTCTTCGCTGCCTTAGCGCTTGGCCTAGCCTGCATGGCAGGGACGGAACTCGGCCTTGGGGTTGGCGTATGGCTGACGGCTGGGCTGATTCTTTGGCTTAGCGCTGGCCTTCTGTTCAGTGGCCCGGGTCAATTTGCCGACGACGTAACCGAAGTCCCTGAAAAAATGAGTGTCCCCGTGAACAATGCCGCGGCGACACCCACCGATGACCACGCAGTCAACGAACAGTCGCTCCATGCCGCAGTCATTGAACTCACCCAACAGCTCCGCGCTAAGGAAGTCTCCATCGACAAACTACAAGCCAAACTGACCGAACGGGAGTTCCGCCGCAGCCTCTCCCGACTCGCCACCATCAACGAGACCCTCTCTTTCACCCTGAAACTCCTGCAAGCAGGCAGACTGACCCACGCCGATGCAGTTGACCAGCTGCGTCAGGAAATCGAAGCCGCTGTCGGCGACCTCGGCTTGGAACATCACTGCATCCAGGTGGGCGCGGCGGTCGCCTCCCTGCCCCCCGGAAGCTTCGTCATCCTCAAAAGCGAAAACACCGTCGAGGCTACGGCCGCCGGCACGGTCAAGGAAGTCGTCTCGACCGGCCTCTACGCCAAGGACGAAGACGGCAAACCCCATTTCATCTCACCCTCCAAAATCAACGTCTACAAACTCTGACCATGGCCAACATCATCGGCATCGACCTCGGCACTTCCACCACCCTGCTCGCCCACCTGAGCAACTCGGGCGAGTCCATCATCTACAAGAACAAGGACAACGAGCTCCTCACCCATTCGGCCGTCTGGTTCGAAGGCGAGCGCTCCGTCATCGTCGGGACCGAGGCCAAGAAGATGTTCGGCGTCGCCAAGGACGACGAGATTTTCATCGAATTCAAGCGCGACATGGGCGACGCCACCGTAGTCCATAAGATTCACGGTAAGGATTGGCACCCGCGCGATTTCAGTGCGCTCGTCCTCCGGCAGGTGCGCGAGCACTTCGAAGCCAACAACGGCGCCATTGACGCGGTCGTCATCACGATTCCGGCAAACTTCTCCGACGAAGCCCGCGTCAACACCATCAATGCCGCCAAGGAAGCTGGCTTCAACCTGGGCAATGACGCGCTGGTCAACGAACCTACCGCCGCGGCGATCTACTACGCGAGCACATCCCCCTCCAAGCTGAAAGGCAAATACCTGATCTACGATTTCGGCGGCGGTACCTTTGACGCCACCATCCTCGAAGTCGACGGAGATGACATCAAAGTCTTGACCAGCATGGGTGTCCAGCGACTCGGCGGCAAGGATCTCGACGACAAGCTTATCGGGCTGATTGGGCAGAAATACACGAAGCTCATCGGTGGTGAATTCAAGGGCAAGGAGACGATGAGCGAGATCCAACTTACGCGCTGGGAGGTGGAGCAGATTAAGGTCACCCTCTCTTCTCGTGAAAGGGTGTCAGTAGCGATGAAGACACAGGATCGCGGAATTGTCCGGGCCGAAATCACACGTAACGAGTTTAATGAAGCCATCTCCACCCTGATCACCCAAGCCGAGCTGGCCGTGGACACCGCCCTGGACAACGCGAAAATCGAGGCCAAGGACCTCGCCGGCGTCTTCCTCGCAGGCGGCTCCACCCTCGTCCCCGCCGTCGCTCAAAGCGTGGAACGCCACCTGGGCATCAAGCCCATCAGCCGCGACCCCGTAGGATCCGTTGCCCTCGGCGCCTGCATGTACGCCGCCATTCGCAACAAGACTAAGCTCTCTGGAGCCCAGACGGTCGCCGTCGGCGCCAAGAAGGTCCAGGACGTCACCCCGCACTTCTTCGGCACGACGTACCGCGACCGGGCTTCCGGCAAGCTCATGGTCGACACCATCATCGCCAAGGACCGCCCCCTTCCCTGCACCGAAAGTAAGAGCTTCTCTCGCGGGGTACACCAAGGCGACAGCATCAAGGTCCAGATTACCCAGTCAGGCTCCGAACAAACTGACCCTGATTTCGTCGACATCATCTGGACCGACCACCTCAAGGAACTCCCCGTCGTAACCGATGACACCGAGATCAAGGTTAGCTACATCTATGACACGAACGGGGTCATGCAGTGTACGATCCTCGACATCCTTTCCGGAAAATCCCTGAGCGTGACCCTCGACAAAAAGGCCTCGACCAGTGGCAAGAAGCCGGCCGGCGGCGTCAACATCAAGGACTACACCCTCGAGTAAACCGCCATGGAATTCATCTGTGGCGCCTTCATCGTCTTCGCAATCATCGGAGCGATCATTAACGCCTTCAACGGCGACAGCAGCTCCTCTTCCTCAAGCACTTCCAGCTCCAGCAATACCTACGGCGGCAGCCGCCCCAGTTCCAATATGAGCCGATTCGAGGTCCGAGCCATCCAAGTGATGCGCGGTAAGAACAAGGACCTCCGGGTCATCTCAGTCGAAGGCCGGGGCCTGCTTCCGGTGAGACGGACGATGGAAATCGAGTTCGTCACCTGGGCTGAAGACGTGACTGACGATTCGAAGGGCGAACCGATCCTCTGCAGTCTCTCCAACTTCCAACACCACGAGCACCCAATCTTTCAGAACGTGCAAAATGGTGGGGAAATTTCCCCCAACCAGGGTTACACCGACTGGGTGGAACTGGGCGTGGCGCCTCTCGATGCGCTCACCTTCCCCCGCAGTGGTAGCCGTAATATCCGGTTCTACTGTTACATGACGGAGAAGACCTCGCCCAGCCTCCGTCAAAGCCTAGTCGGAGATAGCTGCAACCTCCGGATCAACTACGAGGAGACGGGCTACAAGGAATGGAAGGACAAGCGGATCGAGGCGTTGACGCTTTCGCTCCGGCTTGGCATCGCCATGGCCCATGCCGACAGTGAGTTCTCCCGGAGCGAGGCAGCCGCGATCAAGTCATGGCTCAAGGAGCGCGTCGACCGGCTGGATGACGATGACCAAACCGTGGCCAAGGACAAGCTCAACGCAGCCATGACCGCCGCCGTGGCGGAAGCCAAAGCCGGCTCCCTTAACGTGGCCTCCGCCGCCCGGAGCCTACGCGCTTCCCCCGTCAAGAACGCCCCCTACGACGCCTTGGAACTCTGCACAATCATCATGGCGGCCGACGGCAGCATCGACCCAGCCGAGATGCGCCTACTTCGTGAAATCGGCGAACTACTCGGGATTCACGCGCAGGAAATCCAAGGCCTGACCGATAAGCACACGCCCGAAGCTACTACCTCGGGAGATGAAGGTGCATTGAGCGATGAACTTCTCATCGGCCTAGACCCAAAACTAACACCCGTTGAGGCCAAGCGTAAGCTCCGCGAAATCTTTGCCCGCTATAACAGTATGCTGACGACCGAACGCGATGCCTTCAAGCGTCAGCGCTACCAAGACTGCATCGACGCCGTCGCCCGCCTTCGTAAGAAATATGGATGACGCATCAGATAAGGTGAAGCTCTGTCGCGAGCGCCTCACCCCCTGCTTGTTCCGCATCCCGCCGAGCAGCCTGAGCAAGGAGCTGGCCGTCACGGCTTCTCCGCGCGACGGCTCCTACTCCTCGCACATGCTGCGGGTGACCGCCGAGCTCACCCCCACGATGGAGGACGCGGTACAGCTCGCCTGCCATAATCTAGACTTCCCTCGCGAGATCCTGGACGTCTACGTCCGGCCAAAGAGCGAGAATAACGCCTTCAGCAGCCTCGACGGTGGTCGGGCCAAACTCATCTTCAACTCCTATCTCGTCGAGATCTCCGATCGGGATGAACTGGCCTACGTCGTCGGCCATGAGCTCGGCCATTACCTCTTCCCGGAAGCCAACGTCCGCCAGCTGACCCCCAACCTAGAAGGCTGCATGGTCTCGCGTTACAGCGAATTCACCATGGACCGGATCGGTCTGATTGCCTGCCGTAGCGTCGACAAGATGGTCTCAGCCGAATTGAAGAGCTTGAGCGGACTTTCCAACAAACACCTGCGCATGGATGCGACGGCGGTCGTCGCGCAATGGCGCGAAGCCTCCAAGGCGACCGACACCACCGCGATGTGGCTCCAAGTGACCCACCCACCGACCGGCATGAGAGCGAAGGCGCTCATCCAGTTCTATGGCTCCGACGCCTACCGTGCCGCCATCGGTCAGAGCGGCGGTGAACCCATCGCCCAGGTCAACGCTTCGCTTGGCTCCGAACTCGATCGACTCCTCGATAATCATGCCAATCTGCTGATCGCAGATAAGCTGAATAAACTGAGCGGCTGGCTGTGCGCCTTCGTCGCCTCCCGCGGGATTAAGCTCCGGCTCACCAACCTTCGCCACGGCCTCTGCACCGCACCTGACGAGATCATTAAACGCTGCTTGTGCATCGTAATCGAAGAGACGCCACCACCCGATCGCGAGCGTGTCAGTAACGAAAAGCTACTTTTCGCCCTACAAGAAGCCTCCGAACTAGCTCCCGGGCACACCCGGGTCTACCTGCAGTCGGTGGCGGGTACCAGCGATGAGATCAAGCCGCTCCTCCAGCAGCTGGACGGCCTCAGTCGGCAGCAAGGGATCATGATCGTACCGCCCAAGAGCTGAGGGGCTAAGGCGGCGCTCAGAGGTAACGTTGCCTGAGTTTCGCGATAGCTTCGAGGCGCTGGGCGATCATCTCCCGATCCGCCGTATCCTTCGGGTGACGTGAATTCCACTTCATGAATTGATCTAGGAGATGACGGCGGATACGCTTGGATTCCCATCCGAGATCCAACCCAAGCAAGGTCGCGTATTCTTGGTCGTCGGCCACGCCGCCCCCGCGATCATCGTCGACAGAGTGGCGGTGCAGTTCATCCAAACCCAAGCCGAGTTCGCGGCAGAGCGCCTTGAGTTCGACCATGACATCGCCGGCGATGCCGTCGTCCCCCCGGGCGATATGCACGCAGAGCGCCAGTCCTTCCTGCGCCATGCCCGCGACCTCGTACGCCAGGAGCTCACGACAGGCCACCCGCAGTTGCGTCTTAGAGTTCCTCGCCATGGCATAGGCCGCCTCGATCGATTGCCCCGTCTGGGAAACGAAGCTTTCGTCCTCCCCTTTCATCTCAGCCTGATGACGTGCCATCCAGCCGCGGACATGCGGCTCGGCTCGGCCCGCCTCCCGAAACATGTGCAGGGCGAAGGCGAACCCCAGGCAGACGACGAGGCCTGCGGCGTTCTGGCGGGCGAAACGCTGCTCGACGTAGCCTTTACGGAGGAGAATCACGTCGAAGTTCACCGTCGCCGCCGCCAGCATGCCGGAGCGGAGACGTTCATCGACGACGGACAGGCCGGAAATCGCCGAAGGTACCGCCAGACAGCTGAGCCGCAAGGTCCGCCCACCCGACTTAGGGGCGCGGATGTTGGCGAAAGGAATCAACCCGACAGAGGTCCAGCCAGAGTCCGGGCGGCCGGGGCGAGCCACCTTGCCGATACCGGTGCGCAGGACGAACTGGCCGGTCTGGTCATCCTGATATCGATCCTGCGTGGCATAGACCGGCTGGGCCGCTCCTTCGGTGACGTCCTCAATCGTGACAATCAAGTCGACGGTGAGATTCTCCCCGACCTCAATGCCTCCACTGACTTCGATGCGCAGCCCCGGCTGCATCTCGCCCGTCGAACTATCGCGCAATTGGCAGCCCTCGGCTCGGAGGCGGAACGGCTTGAACTTAGGCGGGGGGACGCGCGTCCCCGGGAACGTCTCCCTGAAAACTTGCTCGGCGCTCTTGGGTGCCGCGGACTTCGACGCGGGGGGCGGACGCGCGTTCTCCCGCGACGGCGGCGGAGGAGCCGGAGTCTCCTCCGACTTGTCTTTTCGCCAGAGGTAGAGATAGACGCCCACCCCGGCGAGGACCATGGCGGCGGCAATGTAGGCGTAGACGTTCATACCGAGCGAAGGAAGGGCAATGCTCCCGCAGGCATGTCCCTATGCCAATCTTATAAAAAACTCTAGCCGTCGACTTGCCACGCGGCCAAGTCGGCGAAGAACTCCGCATGCCGTGATTCGGCGCAGGCGGCCTTGAACCAACGTTGACGGGGCGCCGACGGCGAGAGGTCGTCATACCAGGCGGCCACGGTAGGGATTAAAGGGTGCGGGGCCCGCCAAAGTTCCAGCCCCTTGTGACCATGAGTGACTTCTGCCCAAGCCGCGAAGGCCTGAGTTTCTTCGCGCAGGAAATCCAACAAGGGTCCGGAGAGGTCATCCGGACCGCCGAAGCCTACGTCGTAGTCGTACAGGTAGGCGCCCGCGAGCTGCTTGGCGAAAGCAGCGACATCCGTGTTCTCTCGGCGAAAGCCGGCCCGGAATGAATAACGGGCGGGCCAGGTGGCCAGCATGGACTCGCGTACGATTGCGAAATAAGTCCACGCCATCATGACCCGGAAGCGGCTGTCTTCGTCGCCTCTTTGCATCGCCGAGGTGATGCGTTGGCGCGTCGAAAATGCGAGGTAATCAGGGTTGGTGGCCATCGTCAGGTGATCGCCTTGCAGGCCTTGATGACGAAGCTGAGGACGAACAACACTCCCACGCCAATCAGGCAGCCCCCGAGATAGTTGCCCCAGCCGCCGGCCTGCTCGGCTTTGGCATTGATCACGAACAGGAAGAAAGCGCCGGTCAACAGCATGCAGATTAATTGGCCGGGGTCCTTCATGACACAAAAATATGAGGCCCCTCCGGCCTCAGGTCAATCCGGTCTGGCCCGTAAGGACTGTTTTACGAAATCTTAACATTAATAATTACAATAGAATTGCGGGCTGGCTCATCCTGAGGAAGATTTTCCTCACCCAACCCCCATCCTGATGCGAGACTACAACGAATACTACGTCTTCCTCAACGCTACCCCCCAGAGCAGCCAGGCTGACATCGACCGGGCCTACCAGTCGGTGATCGGCGAAGCCCGCCGGCAAGGCGGGTTCATGCTGGACATCGTCGAAGAAGGCTACCGATGCCTCTCGAATCCAACCACCCGGGCTCAGTATCATGCCGGCACCTATCGGCACGACGTCCGCGTGAGCATGCTCCGCGAATCCCATGACCGCGAAGGCCGCACCGCCCAGTTCGAAGCGTTCCCGCGGCTCAAGAAGATCCAGTTCTATCAGTATATCTTCGACTCCGACGAGGTGAATGTGTCCTTCGAGATGCTCCCCAACGGCAAGTTCCGCAATACGAAGACCGGCGAGATCGTCGACCAGATCTAGTCTCCGCATGGGCCTCTTCGACTCACTCTTCGGGCCTTCGATCAAGGAGCGGATGTTGCCCTACTTCCAAGGGCGTGGACAGCCGATGCATGAACGAATCAGCCGTTGCGTTCGCGAAGTATATCCCACCCTGGAACTAAGCGACATCACTCGCTTCCATGAGGCAGGGAGTGAACTAACCGAAGCTACCGACGGTTCGAACGAGGCGCAGGCGATTTTCTCGGCCTGCGCCGCCCGGGCGGGCATGAAGGTCGTCGCCATGGCCATGCAGAAAGGTTCTGACCCTGACTGGCGCGTCATCATCAACAGTGAGAGTGTCGGCGTCTCCGCTCGACCGTCCGATCTCCTGCAGTTCGGTAAATTCCGTAATCGGCGCACCCGGGTCCAGATCTGGATGTGCCTCCATGATGACGACACGCCGATGATGGACATCGTCGCCGACTCCGAGTGGGAGAGACTGACCTGACTCCATGCGAGACCCTGACTTCAACTACGACAAAGCCTCTCTGAGCGAGCTCCAGACACAGGCGGCCAAGAATGACGCCTATGCGATGAACGCGCTGGCCTGGCGCCTGGCGCATGGCGAAGGCGTGGCTATCGATGGCGTCGAATCACGGCGATGGTACGCCCGCTCAGCCGGTCTCGGGAACGCCGAGGGGCTTTATAACCTTGGCGTCTGCCATGTGAACGGCGATCTCGGCAAGATCGACCCGGCCGAGGCGTGCCGGCTTTGGCGACAGGCTGCGGCGAAGAATCATTACGCCGCGCTCGGTAATCTTGGGATTTCTTATTACTACGGAAACGGCGTACCCCAAGACTACGCGCAAGCCCGGGAATGGTTCCTTCGTTCGGCCAACACCGACGAACCTCGCGCCATGGGCATGATGGGGCAATGCTACCATCTCGCACGGGGCGTCCCCGAGGACAAAATCGAGGCCTTGGCCTGGTACATGCTCGCGAGCGAACAATCCGACGAGACGGCCGTGCCGAGGATGAACCTCATGCGGGAACTCAGCTCGGCGCAGCAATCCTCGGCCCGTGACCGCGCCGTGGTCCTCCGCCGCTCGATCAAGCGAACCCCTTACCTCGACTGACATAACCCATGGAATTCTACTCAAAAATGGATGACAAAGACGTTGAGGCCAAAGCCAAAGCCGGGGACCCCTTGGCACAGACGCGCCTCGGCGTGCTCCACGCCCGCGGTCAAGGACGGCCGCAGGACTTCGCGCAAGCCCGGCATTGGTGGAAACTGGCCGCCGATCAAGGCCATGCCGATGCGATGTGCAATCTTGGCAATCTCTATGACGTCATCGAGGAGCATCCCCATGACGACTTTGAAGCGGCGCGCTGGTATCAGCAGGCAGCCGAACGCGGCCACCGTAAGGCCCAATACAATCTCGGTATCAAGTATTCCCATGGGAAGGGGCTCCCGCGTGACATGACGCAGGCGGGGCGATGGTTTCGCGCGGCGGCCGACCAAGGCGACCCCATGGCGCAGTTCAACTTCGCGCTCCAATGCGTCAAGGGCGACGGCGTGCCGAAGGATAGCCCCATGGCCGCCCGCTACCTCAAGCTCGGGGCGGACCAAGGGGATATCCAATGCCTCAACAGTCTGGCGATCCTGCACGCCACTGGCGACGGCGTCGTGCAAGATCCCGTGCGTGCCTATGCGCTCTGGACCGCCGCCATCCGTAAGGGCGGCACCCAGTCCGAAGGCAATCTCCGCCACCTGACCTCTACCATGACGCCCCGGCAAATTGAACTAGGCAAGCAAGCCGCCGCGCAGATTCTCTGACCCACCCACAACTTACACCCCCATGGAACACCCCCTCATCAGTCTGATGGACATGCCCTCCCTGCCCGTCGCTTTCACGAGCAAGCTTCGTAACCGTGACCCCAAAGGCTGCATCCTGGCCAACGACGAATTTTACGTCGTGTTTGAAAGCTACCCCTTGGTCGTCAAGCAGATGGCCCAGCTGATGAGCGAGAAACGCTTCGACCTGATTCCGATCGAATATCTCTACGCCGCCTCAGTGTTCTACCGGAAGTCGCGCAACCCCCACGGCCCATCGTCGCGACCCATCTACGTCTTTTGCCTCGAGTATACCGAATTCACGTGCGACATGAAGCCGCGGGGACTTTGGGACTCTCTCTCGGGGAAAGCCAAGGAACCAGCGGAGGTCTTCTCCGCCCTATTCCAAGGCCGCGGGCGCATAAACATGGGCAAGGTACCCAACGATTTCACCGACGCCTCCGCCCTGGAGCACCTCATGGGAGGGGTCTGCGAACGCCTCGGTGTCGCGCGCCGCAGCTTCCGGGAAATTGGCCCGCTTTCGCTCGGCGCCGAATGTCCGCAGATTGCTTAAATCGGACCTAAGTCAGCACTTTCAAGGTTTGTCCTAAAAATCGCTTGAGCCTCTAAACTATCGGTAAAG
>Ga0209107_10002273_pt1 | contig 10673 bp, 8 predicted proteins | sample LakErihyJuly2011_2_FD_187460 | JGI IMG/M metagenome (GOLD analysis project Ga0209107, IMG submission 187460) | Freshwater microbial communities from dead zone in Lake Erie, Canada - CCB hypolimnion July 2011 (SPAdes) (version 2) | ecosystem: Environmental > Aquatic > Freshwater > Lentic >... | reverse complement strand
TACCCTCAAGTAATTGATGACTTTAATACTTTCTTCCAGGGAACTAGACTTTTCTCTGGGACAACACAAGTAATAGGTAAGGGTACGGTAAACGGAACAACATTCACTGTTGATGAAATAAATGTTGATCAGTTGATTCCAGGATCAACAATTACGGTTTCCGGTGTGACAACAGGATTTACGATAGTTAATCAAATTTCTGGAACAGCAAACGGTATTGGTGATTATACAATTGACACAAACTTATTGGTTCCAGAACAAAAAACATTCTATGTGACAAATTTAAGTGTTGACCCATACCAAACATCTAACCTACAAGGGTTAATAGATACTGGTGGGATAATATTGACAAACACACAAGAAACTAAAATTTTGGAAGAAGTTGGGTTTGACCCGAACAACCCACTTAGAACTTTGAAATTAACCCCTTGGAGTGTTTTAGCTAAAAAAAGTGATAGTGAGTATTATGTGTTACCATCATTTGGGACAACAACAAGTCAAATTAAAGGTGAGTTATTTAAAGTTGGTAAATTAAAATTTGAAGTATCTAACAACCCATCATTATATAATGGATCAGTTAGATTATTCTGGGGGGCACCAAACTTTGGATTTTTTGATAACAGTAGAGTTGTTAAATCGTCACCCGATAGTTATTTTAAACATATTTTATCAGGTGAGTCAATACAACAAAACTTTTTAATTGACGGTAACGTAAATGAATATACAAAAATTAGTGAAATGTTTACCACATTTGAAAAGGGTGTTCTGGATTTGTTTGAATCCGAGTTTTTAAATTTTAGTAAAAGTGTTTATGATTACAAACAAACAATACCCCCAACACAAACAACAGAAACTGAAACGGAAATCACAAATAAAAATTTCCAACAGTTAATGAGAAAAATGTTTGTGGTAAAAAAACCAACTGGAACTACCGGTGATTTGATTATATCCGAAACAATTAACAACCAAAAACTAACCTTTGAGTCATACTTCAAACAGTTTATTGAGTACGACGTTGTTCTAAAGTTGGGTAACCCAACGATGTTCAATAGAAGATCTTTTTACACGTTTTCTAATAAATTTTTTGTCGACCCAATTACTTATTTAGGGTATAATGAATCAACACCAGGATCACTACCAACTAGTGGTGGAACAATAACATTAGTACAATCAAAATCTATTTATCCCGAAACTTGGAAGGATTTAGAGTTATATGTTGGATTTTCTGAAATTCCAGAACTAAAATATAAAGATTCAGGGTCATACATTACAGACTTCTTTGTAGATTTAAATGTGCAATTCAATTCAAAAAACATAATTGACTTTGCACCAATAATAAAAATATACGCTACACAAAAACTCAAAGACCCAACATTAAATTACATTAAATTTTATGATTTAATGAACACATATTTAGATTCTTCTGAGAAGTACTTAAACGACTCATTGGAAGTTCTAATGACATCAGTTAGGAAAGATCTACCAGGTGTGGTGTCAATATCAGTGGACGATCAAAGTAAATTTAAAGAATATCAGGGAGAACAAACTAGATTTGAATTGTGGGAGTTATTTAAAACATTAAATGATACTTGGATATCCGGAGGTGATTTTAAAACAAAAACTCTATTCGAGGATGTCATGTTGGTTGATAGAGCTAGTAGGGATATTGGTGATAAAATATTGGTTGATATTTTTAAAATTAAAACATTAATAGATAATGATAACGTAAAGGTTAATCTGTTAGACATTGTAACCACAATACTAACACAAAATAATTTTATACATTTTATGTTACCGGCATATGTTAATTTTTACAATGTACAAGACGTTGTGAAAAACCCTATACCTAGATCTGAAGGAACACTAGAGTTCGCTAATTCACTTTTTGGTACATTTTTGAATGTTGACTATCGAAAATCCTCACCAAAGTTTTTGTGTATGTACGCTTCTAAACCAAGTGAACACTTGGACATGAAGGAAAATATTGATTATAGATTCAGAAATGACGCTTTCGATTTAAGAAGAGCTAGTGACAACCCACTAGTTGAAAACCAAATAAATAAAACTGACTGGGCAACATCAAATAAGGTTGTCGGGTTTAATGTTGACATTGGACCACAGAACCAACAAATATTTAAAGAGTTCAGTGTATCACAAGATCCGGGTAAACCAACGAGTGAATCTATTGCCGCTACTGACAATATCGCGAATCAATACCGAAACAGAACATCAACAACTCAAAGTAATTCACTGTACAATATTTACAAAAATAGAAGTTACAGTTGCCAAGTTGAAATGATGGGTAACGCGTTGATACAACCAATGATGTATTTTAATTTGAGATATGTCCCAATGTTTAGTGGGCCTTACATGATAACTAAAGTAATTCATAGAATTAGTGAAAACGGATTTGACACTTCGTTTGAAGGAATTAGACAACCGTTCTATAGTATCCCAAAAATAGACAGTTTCATTCAATCACTAACAAAAAATATTGTTTCAAAAATTAGAGAGGAAATAAAGGAAAGTTATACTAGATCAAAGTTAGACCCAAATAACGTTTTATTCCAAAAAGACACAATAATGGGTAATATTGGGACAAAAGAAACATTGACAACAAATCAAGATTGTTCGGATAAACTATTACCACAATATACTTTATACTATAATATAACAACCCCAACAGTTAATAAGGTAACATTTAAAGATGTTTATGATAAGATAATAAGTAAACTAGAAGCTTTAAAGTTTAAAGACGACACAACTAACAATTTATTCTATCTGGAAAATGGAGCTTCATTTATTTTTACAGCTATGTATGTCGACACCGGAGTATCAACAGGATTCGAAGCTTATGAAAACAACTTCTCAACTATAAATCTAATGGAGTTTTATGGTGGTGATTTGACAAAATACATGACAACTAAATATTTTTGTGTGACTAGAGGTAATACACAAACCACAAATGTTCCGGTAGCTCAGTTCGAAACCCTTGATAAGTTTCTAGACTTTTTCGTGGCTAAATTCAGTGGTAAAATTATTTCGTTAACAAAGGAAATAAATTCATCAGCTACACCAGTTGATGACACACTACTTAAGTATTACGTATTAGAATGGCCAGTAAAACAAAATGACGATGTTCTAACTTTATTAATTGAGGATGATAAAGCGAAAATAAAATCAAGGATCCTAGAAGGATTATTAAAGTTCAACGAGTTATATAAAAAGTAATTTTATCACAAATTGGTATATTTATATATAAAAACAATACTATGAGTAATACTAAATTAATTTTGGATAACTACCTTGGGAAAAATACCAGGATTAGTGAAAAAGATTCCGGTAATGGATATAAAGAAGTTTGTGATTTGGACACTGGTGACTGTTATACCTTAAGAATGAAAGACGGTCTAATCGAGAGAGTGGACAACACTATGAATAAATTTAAAAAAATCCAAGTTGAAACAACCACAGGGATTAAACAATTATTAAATGGGTAACATGAGAATAGACGAAAAAATAATTAAGGAAATTGAAAGATACAATAGTATTAATAAATATATTGTAGAACAAGCCGAATTGGACGCAGCAGCCGCACTACCTGGTGATGAAATACCCCCAGGACCAGGAGCTGAAGCACCAATACCACCAGCACCAGGAGCTGAAGCACCAATACCACCAGCACCAGGAACCCCAGCACCACCTACGGGACCAACAGCGGTTGACGTAGCTAATGATCCAGATGTTGAGGAGATAGGTAAAGAAGAAGGTAGTGATGATTCAGAAACCGAAGAATTGGACATAACTGATTTAGTTGACGCACAAAAAACAATGTCAGACAAACAAGAAGAATATTTTGATAATTTATTTAATCAATTAAGTTCCTTGGAGTCTAAATTAGGTGAGATGGACACATTGGTAACTAAAATTAACGACTTAGAAAATAAGTTAGAAAAATACAGACCAAAAACACCACAAGAAAAATTAGAGTTGAGATCACTAGATTCAGGGCCATTCCAACAAAAATTATCCGACTTCTTTGTTGACAAACAAGAAGAGATGGAAAAATCCGGTAAAAACGAATATGTTCTAACCACGGACGACGTTGAAGACTTCTCAAACAACCAAATTGAGGGTACCTTCAACACCTATGATGAAGAAGAAATAAAAAAGATGAGATAACATAATGGGACGATGAGTCCCATTTTTTTTTTGGTCAGCCACTTGACAAGGTAATTTATTTAACCTATACTTGTTATTGTAAACTTTTAATTTATTTATTTATGGCGACAAATGTCTTAGACGCGGTACTAGCACAGTACGAACAATCAAAACAAAGTGGGTCCTCCTCCACTTCAAAAATGTCTCAAGAGGAGAGAATGAAAAAATATTTCGCAGCTATCCTAAAGGATACCGAAAAACAAGGTCAAAGGAGAATCAGAATCCTACCAACCAGTGACGGATCTTCACCGTTTAAAGAAGTTTGGTTCCACGAAATCAATGTGGATGGTAAATATCAGAAATTTTACGATCCGGGAAAAAATGATAATGAACGTTCACCTTTAAATGAGGTTTACGAAACATTAATGTCAACCGGAAAAGATTCTGATAAGGAATTAGCTAAACAATATAAAGCACGTAAGTTCTATATTGTGAAAGTTATTGACCGTGATAACGAACAAGACGGAGTTAAGTTTTGGAGATTCAAACACAATTACAAACAAGAAGGGATCCTAGACAAAATAATTCCAATCTGGAAAGCTAAAGGTGATATCACAAATCAAGAAAATGGTAGAGACTTGATCCTTGAGTTGACAAAAGCGAAAACCCCAAAAGGTGGGGTGTACACCGTGATCCAAACAGTTATGTATGATGACCCAACTCCAATCGATTCAGATTCAGATGTTGTTAATGAATGGGTTAACAATGAATTAACTTGGGAGGATGTTTACTCTAAAAAACCAGTTGAATATCTTGAAGCTATTTCAAGGGGGGAAACACCAAGATGGGATTCAGACGCTGGTAAGTACGCTTACTCAAATAATATCGAAGGAACGGTATCTATGGGTGGTGGATCAAAATCAATCAATGAGGTTGAGGACCCACAAGTGAATGACGATACGGACGAGGAATTACCGTTCTAATTTTATAATTAAACTTGGGTGTCAAATTTATAACGATGCCCAAGTTTTTAGTTTTTAATAATAACACTAACAATAATATGGCAATTAAAAAAAATGATTTCAGCTCAATAAAGAAAAAATTCTCGTCTGACGCGAAATATAAACCACAAAGGTATTTCGATCTGGGTGAGTCATTCTTAGACGCTGTTGGATTACCTGGACCAGCTATGGGACATATAAATATGTTTCTAGGTCATAGTGATACCGGTAAAACTACCGCACTTGTAAAAACAGCGGTGGACTCACAAAAAAAAGGAATATTACCCGTGTTCATAATTACCGAACAAAAATGGTCTTTTGATCACGCAAAACTTATGGGGTTTGATTGTGATGAGGTTGTTGACGAAGAAACTGGTGAACTTAATTGGGATGGGTTTTTCCTATTTAACAACAATTTCAGTTATATTGAACAAATAACTGAATTTATTAATGAACTGTTAGACGCACAAGAAAAAGGTGAATTAGAATATTCATTGTGTATTATGTGGGATTCTGTAGGTTCAGTACCTTGTAAAATGACTTATGAAGGTAAAGGTGGTAAACAACATAACGCTTCGGTGTTAGCTGATAAAATTGGTATGGGGATCAACCAAAGAATCTCTGGATCAAGGAAGTCAGATTCTAAATACGAGAACACATTAATAATTGTTAACCAACCATGGGTTGAATTACCAGATAACCCATTTGGACAACCAAAAATTAAAGCTAAAGGTGGTGAAGCTATTTGGTTAAATTCATCTTTAGTATTTTTATTTGGGAATCAGAAAGGTGCCGGGACAACAAAAATTACAGCAACCAAAGACAAGAGAACAGTTAAGTTCGCTTCAAGAACAAAGGTGTCAGTAATGAAAAATCACATTAATGGTCTTGGGTATGAGGATGGTAAAATAATTGTCACACCACACGGATTCTTACCAGGTAAGGATACAACTGAAGAAAAAACATCAATAGAACAGTACAAGAAAGAATACGCTGACTATTGGAAAGAAGTTATTGGTGTTGATGGAGATTTTGATTTGAAAACCGAAAAAGAAGAAACTAAATGATGGAAATAAAATTAACCCACGAGGAGGTTATGAGTATGGTGGAAACCTTAAATGGTTTTTACAGTAAAGTACCAACAATCCAAGATTATTTCCTAGAAAGAAAAAAAGAAAAAATTGTAAACATTGATGTTGAACATTGGAGTAAACAATTATTTAACGATCATACATTAGAACCAAAAGACATGGACATTGTTGTTGAGGTTGTTGATCAAAACACATTAAATAATTTGGCTCAAATAACTATTAGTCTACCTCTAGAATCACAAATTGGTCGACAAGTGGCATTAGGTGTTAAAGAGGGTAAATCTGGTAAGTATTTGGGGTTTATTAAGATAGCTTCACCAGTACTCTCAATAAAACCAAGAAATGATTTTTTTGGTGAAACGTTAAGAGCCACACATGTAAACAAACACATGGTTAACGGAGCGATAATTGTACCGACACAACCATTCGGATTTAATTGTCTAGGGGGGAAACTATTAGCTTTAATATGTACCTCACATTTGGTGTTGGACCTTTTCAATTCAAAATACGGTGATAAGATGAATTTATGTTTCCTGGAGACAACATCACTATATGGGAACATAAAAAGTTCTTCACAATATGACGGACTAGAACCATACATCAAATATAATGGTATGACTGAATCAGATCTATTCCTGTTCCCAAGTGATGAGATTTATATGAAACTTAGAAATTATTTAAGACCTATTTATGGAAAAGAAGAATGGAACGGAATGCTAGTTGATCCAGTACCATCAGCACCAAAGATGAGGGAGTATACTAAGATAATACAAATAATCAAAACCCATTTAAAAGAGTTAGATCCGGAGGAATACACTAAGTTTAGCGAGTTTGTCAAATGTTGTATGAAAACAAAAACTAAAAAAAGGTATTACTATACAAATTTTGGATACTCAAACATTAAAGAACATGTTTTATCCGACGGTGAAATTCAGTTAGAAAAAAAGGAAAATTTTCACAAACATAGTTTAGATAACCTTATTGAGGTTTGGAGAAAAAAATCTCAAAAAAGGTGGGAAAAACTTAATTCCGAAAGTAGACTTAAAGAAAACCTAGAAGTATACACACTCGAAAAAATCCAAAACATGGATTACGAAATGATTAGATAGATGCCAAACCAAATAATCATGTATTAATGTCAAAAACTTTATTAGTTGACGGTAACAACCTATTAAAAATAGGGTTTCACGGAGTAAAAGACTTCTTCAATAAAGGACAACACGTTGGTGGTATATGGCACTTTTTAAACACTTTGAGAAAGTTTTTGGAGGAAGAAAATTACACTAAGGTTGTTGTTTTTTGGGATAGTGAGACCAGTACGTCACAAAGGAGAATACTATATCCTAAGTATAAATTAAATCGTAAAATATCAAATGAGGTTGACTTTAAAGAAATTTCATTTGGACAACAAATGACCAGGGTTAAACAATATCTAGAGGATATGTTTGTTAGACAAATTGAAATGGACCACTGTGAAGCTGACGATCTAATCGCTTACTATTGTAAAATATCTGTTGATGAAGAAAAAACAATATTCTCCGGTGATAGAGATTTAACTCAGTTGATTTCTGAAAAAGTTAGAATTTACTCACCAAACACAAAAAAATTTTATAAGAACGGTGATAAGATAAAAATGTATGATATTGAGATACCACATTATAATATTAAAACGTATAAGATATTAGCTGGTGATACATCTGACAACATTGATGGTATTTTTTATTTGGGTGAAAAAACTTTTGTAAAATTATTTCCCGAAATACTTGAAAATGAAATTTCTTTTACCGATATTTTAAACAAAGGTGAGGAACTGATAAAAGAACAGAAAGATAGTGTTGTTTTACAAAACTTATTAAGTGGAAAAACAAGGGAGGGTGTATTTGGTGAAGAGTTCTTTATCGTAAATGAAAAATTGGTGGATCTGTCAGAACCGTTAATAAGTGAGGAAGGTAAGGAATTGGTAGAGTTATACTGTAAAGAGTCACTAGACCCGAACGGAAGGGGACACAGGAATCTAATTAAGATGATGATGGAAGATGGATTCTTTAAGTACCTACCAAAAGGTGACGACGCTTGGGTCAGATTTTTAAAACCATTTTTAAAACTATCCAGGAAAGAAAAAACAAAGTATAGAAATAAAATTTAAAAACAAATAAATAAATATGAAAAATCAAGAAGCAACAAAGGTAGAATTTTTATTAATGTGTAATGATAATATTGTGGTTCAGAGATATTTTAATGTCAAAGGATTTAATAAAAACGCACATAAATCGTCCGAGTTCTACGAATACGTTGACCAATTATGTAATAAGTTAAGATATGACTTAAAAATGAGAAGTGTCGTTTATATGTTGGACAACCAATATGAAATTACTGAAAATCCAGAGATGTTAAACACGTCAATAACTGATGGTGATGAGAATTTTAACTTGTATCTTAAGTTAGATGATGTGACAATTTGTCAGAGAACGTTTGACGCTAAAGTGTACCCACCAAAGGTTAGATATACCGTAGACCTACGACCAAAGTTAAAATCTATATTAGGTGACCTAACTGACATTTTTTCAGGTAGAAAATTTAATTATTTTTACCCACAATTTATTGAGAATTAATACTATTTATCAATACTAAACTAATAAAAAAAATATGGCGACTAACAAAAATTTTGAATATCTAGGTAACACTTTTCAACTACAACTTCTTAATCAAATAATTTTAGACAAAGACTTTTCTGTGTCAATAATCGATGTACTTAATACTAATTATTTTGAAAACCAATACTTTAAAATAATTATTCAAATGGTCAAAGAGTACTATGTAAAGTACGACCATACCCCATCCTTTGAGACATTAGAACAAATAACAAAGTCTGAGTTACAAAATCAAATGGCTTCTAAAATAGTTTTAGATACTATTTCTAAAATTAAAGAATCCCCACTGGACGGTGTTAATTTTGTCCAAGAAAAAGCACTTAAATTCTGTAAACAACAAGAGTTACAGAAAGTAATGAAAAAAGCTCAAAAAATTATCGACGGTGGGGAGTTTGAAAACTACGACACACTCGAGGAAATGGTGAAAGAAGCTTTAATGGTTGGTTCAAAAGACACCTCAATGATGGATGTCTTTTCAAACATAGACCAAGTGCTTGAAGAGGACTATAGACACCCAATCCCGATGGGAATACCTGGTATTGATCGACTATTGAAAGGTGGATTAGCCAAAGGTGAAATAGGAGTTATACTAGCTCCAACCGGAGTAGGTAAATCCACAATTTTAACAAAGATATCAAACCACGCGTTTAACCTTGGAAACAACGTAATTCAAATATTTTTTGAAGATAACCCAAAAGTCATCCAAAGAAAACACTTTACACTTTGGACTAAAGTGCATCCTGATGAACTATCAGAACGTAAGGAAGAAGTTATTAGTAAAGTTAAAAACATTGAAGAAACAATGGGTAACAGGTTAGAATTGAAAAAACTACCATCTGACACAAGAACAATGTTACAGATAAAGAATGACATTAGAAAACTAATATCTGACGGGATGAGAGTTGATATGGTTGTTTTAGATTACATTGACTGTGTTGTCCCAGATAAAAACCTGGGTGATGAATGGAAGAGTGAGGGTTCAGTTATGAGAGCTTTTGAGTCTATGTGTCACGAATTGAATCTTGTCGGTTGGACCGCAACACAAGGTAATAGAGCTTCAATATCGTCCGAAGTGGTAACAACGGATCAAATGGGTGGATCAATCAAAAAGGCACAAGTCGGACACGTAATTATTTCAATAGCTAAAACCCTACAACAAAAGGAGATGAAATTAGCTACAATCGCTATCACAAAATCAAGAATTGGTGATGATGGTGTTGTGTTTGAAAACTGTAAATTTGATAACGCTATGATTGAAATCGATACCGAGAGTTCTATGACTTTCTTAGGTATAGAAGAACAAAAAGAAGAAAGGCAACGTCAACGAGTTAAAGAGTTGATGGAAAAGAAAAAACAAAAAGATAACGCCAATAATACAATAAATTAAATAAAAATTTTAAATCATGAATGTATCACAACGAATATTAAGTGACATTACTGTTTATATGAAGTACGCTAAATTCCTCCCGGAAAAAAATAGAAGAGAAACCTGGGAAGAATTGGTCACTAGAAATAAAAAAATGCACCAAAAGAAATTCCCCAAAATAAAAGACGAAATTGAGGAAGTTTATAAAATGGTGTATGATAAAAAAATATTACCATCAATGAGATCATTACAATTTGGTGGAAAACCGATTGAAATCTCACCAAATAGAGTTTATAACTGTGCTTATTTACCTATTGATCATACCGACGCTTTTTCTGAAACAATGTTTCTTTTATTAGGTGGTACCGGTGTTGGATTTTCGGTACAAAAACATCACGTAGAT
>Ga0209107_10002272_pt1 | contig 10676 bp, 18 predicted proteins | sample LakErihyJuly2011_2_FD_187460 | JGI IMG/M metagenome (GOLD analysis project Ga0209107, IMG submission 187460) | Freshwater microbial communities from dead zone in Lake Erie, Canada - CCB hypolimnion July 2011 (SPAdes) (version 2) | ecosystem: Environmental > Aquatic > Freshwater > Lentic >... | reverse complement strand
TAATTTCAACGAGCAGAAATACTTTGTTGATGAACTAACTGCATTGGCACGAGATCATAACGTACACATTCACTTGATCCACCATATCCGCAAGCTACAGTCTGAGGAAGTTCAGCCTGGTAAGTACGACATCAAAGGTACTGGGGCTATAACGGATCAGGTTGATAACGTATTCTTAATGTGGCGCAATAAGCAGAAAGAGAATCGTAAGCGCAATGGTGAGAAGTACGAGGAGGATTTACCTGACGCTTACTTGATGTGCGAGAAACAGCGCAACGGTGAGGCTCAAGAGATGTACGGACTTTATTACCATCAATCTAGTCAGCAGTTTATTGAGACTTGGGGTGGAGCTACGATGGACTTTGATAACAAGGGTAGATTTAGAGGATGAATTATCTATCTGTTTGTAGCGGCATAGAGGCAGCAACAGTAGCATGGCATCCACTAGGTTGGAAAGCTGTTGCATATTCAGAGATTGAACCTTTTCCATCTGCTGTATTGGCTCATCATTATCCTGATGTGCAAAATGTAGGAGATATGACTAAATTTAAGGAGTGGGATTTTGGAAACCAAGCAGTTGAACTTCTGGTCGGTGGAACACCTTGCCAATCATTTTCCGTTGCCGGACTCAGAAAAGGACTTGATGATCCAAGAGGAAACCTTGCGCTCACCTATTGCGGAATTCTTAACAAGTTTAGACCAAAGTGGTTCGTATGGGAAAACGTGCCGGGTGTCCTCAGTTCAGGTGGCGGAAGGGACTTTGGTTCCTTCCTCGGGGCGGTGGCAGAACTCGGGTATGGGTTCGCATATCGAGTGCTTGACGCTCAGTATTTCGGAGTGGCCCAAAGACGCAGACGTGTGTTCGTTGTCGGATACTTTGGAGACTGGAAACCTGCCGCAGAAGTTCTTTTTGAGCCAGAAAGCTTGCGCAGGGATACTGCGCCGAGCAGAAAGCAGGGGGAAGAAGTTGCCGGAACTATTGCGGCACGCTTTGGAATCAGTCGCAACAACCACGAAGAATGTGTAGCTACATTTGATCGACAATCTTGTGGTGAATATGGAACTGCACCAATAGCATCTACCATAAGAGCAAGTGATTATAAAAGTCCTACTGACTTAGTTTATTCATTGCAAGGAGATACATCTGCAACATTAACAGCAGATATGGCAGGCCCAACGCATACAGGCCCTAAAGTTATGCAATCAGTAGTCGCTCCTACATTAACGGCAGCTAATGATCCAAGTAGATCGCCACAATCAAGCGAGGTAACAAACCAAGTAGCGGCAGTCTATGCATCTAGTATGGCTGTGCGTAGACTTACCCCTGTAGAATGTGAGCGTCTTCAGGGCTTCTGCGATAATTACACTAACATTCCTTGGCGCAAGTCTGATGAGTCACCTGATGGCCCTAGATATAAATCTCTTGGTAATTCTATGGCTGTTCCTGTAATGGCATGGATAGGTAAAAAAATTGAAATGGTTAATAAAAACTTAAATAATGAGGATTAAGTGAACGAGTTTTTTGAAGAAGAAAGACATCGGTGTGAAGTCTGGCAAGTATTACGATGGAGAGCGCAGGACAGAAACAAGTCATCAGAATATTTACAGTTAGTACGCAAGATGCGAGGTAATAACGCAGCCGATAAGTTAGAGAAGGATTGTAAAGAGCAGTGGGAACGAGGAAATCGTGGGTTAAAAGGAGATTGGCGTGAGTAATGTAATTCGTATGGCAGAAGAAGCTGGATTCTCACAAGAAGATGACAATATGTTTATTTGCGGAATAGAGCATATACAAAAATTGTTAAAGGCAGAACGTGAGGCGTGTGCTGCTGCTTGTCTTGATCTTGCGAAATGGCACAGCGAAACTGTTATGGCTGCTTTTGAATCTGCTGCCGATGCTATTAAAGCTAGGGGTAGCAATGACGTATAAGAGGGTGGACGATAATCAAAGTAAGATCGTCAAAGCATTACGGGCTGAGGGTTGGTCAGTTACACATTTACATTCAGTAGGTAAGGGTTGCCCTGACTTATTGGTTGGATTAAATAAGAACGGTGCTAAGTACAACTTTCTGTTAGAGGTTAAAGATGGCAGTAAGTTCTGGAAGTTAACTCCAGATCAGGTTATCTGGCACTACAACTGGCAAGGCCAGGCTGATGTGGTAACTAGTCCAGAGGATGCTATTGCAACAATTAACAATTTACTAAAGAGTGGCAAATGAATAAAGTTGCTAATTTGCCTATTGAGGATCAAATAAAGCACTACAAGGAGTTGGCTGCTGTATTGCCAATGAACAAAGGAATACCAATTTTAAAGAAAATAATTGAGTTAGAAAAATTACAGAAGGAAAAGAATGAGCGATCCACACGCAGCAATTGATTTCATAATCAAACATTCAAAGGAATACGCTAAGGCTAAAGCTGATGTTACTTACTTGTCAGAATTCCGTAAGACTAAGAAAGCGTTATGTTTTCAAAATAGCATGAAGAATACGATGGCAGAGAAGGAAGCTGATGCTTACGCTCATCCAGAGTATCAAGCAGTATTAGAAGGGCTTAGGGAGGCTGTAGAAAGAGCTGAGACGCTACGCTGGATGCTCATAGCGGCTCAGGCTAGGGTAGATGTATGGCGTTCTCAGGAAGCCTCTAATCGGTTTGTAGACAAGTCTACGTTTTAGATTTCATCTTCAAAGTAATCGAACTCGTCTGCGTACCATTCACAATCTTCTTCACAGTACCAGTACCAGACTTCTTCTTCTTCATCGAAAGACCAAGCTATGCCATATTCATCGTACTCAAAACCATCGTCCTCAAACTCAACATCGTCCTCGTACTCAACAACATCATCGGACTCAACATAAATAACCATATCGCCAACAGTAATCGTAATCATAAATTTCTCCAAGTAAACACAGCCCGAACGCTGTAAAAGAATGCTACCAGATAATTATGACTGCTCAATAAATAGGCATTAACAAAAAGACAATGAAGAAATCAGACAAAGAATATTTATCGAAAGTAGCAAATATAGGTTGTATAATTTGCTTTAATGAAGGTTATCCGCAAACACCATGCGAGATACATCATATTCGAGATATAGGATTAGGTTTAGGAGTACGAAATAGTCATACTAATACCTTACCTTTATGTCCTTTACATCACAGAGGCAACAAAGGAATACATGGAATGGGTCGCAAGGCTTGGGAGCGTGTGTATGGTACACAATGGGAACTACTGGACAAAGTAAAGGAAATCTTAAATGATGAAGAAAACTAAAGCAGCTAAGAAGGTTAGCAAGGTAATGAAGGAGTTCGGTAAGGGTGAGCTTCATTCAGGCAAAGGTGGCCCTGTAGTTAAATCTCAAAAGCAAGCTGTAGCCATCGCTCTCAGCGAGGCAGGGGTATCTAAAAAGAAAGGTAAGAAATGAAAACAGGACTCTACGCAAACATTCACGCTAAACGTAAGCGTATAGAAGAAGGTTCTGGCGAAAAGATGAAGAAGCCTGGAACCAAAGGTGCGCCAACTAAGGCAGACTTCAAGTTAGCTGCTAAGACTGCGAAGAAAAAGAAATGAGTGCTGCTTGGACAAAGAAAGCTGGGAAGAACGCTAAAGGCGGACTTAACGAGAAAGGTCGTAAGTCTTACGAAGCTGAGAATCCTGGCTCTGATCTAAAAGCTCCAGTTAAATCAGGCGATAATCCACGTAGGGCAAGTTTTCTAGCTCGCATGGGTAATATGCCTGGTGCTGAGAGAAAACCTAACGGTGAGCCTACTAGACTGCTGTTAAGTCTAAATGCTTGGGGTGCAAGTTCAAAAGCTGATGCAAAAAAGAAAGCAGCAGCAATATCTGAAAGGAATAAAAAGAAATGAAAGGCATGAAATCTTGTCCTAAGTGTAAAGGTGGTGAGTGCAAAGGCGGTAAGAATTGCATGATGGAAGATAAAGAAGAAAAGAATGGTAAGAAAAACGGAAAGATCGAGATTGAGATTAGTCTGCCAATGCGTGGAAGCCGTACCAAAACAAACAAAGCAAAGAAAAAGTGAGCCACCAGAGTCAACTCGACTTTGTATCGAGTCTGAAGAAAAAGTTTCCGCAATATTTCTCCCAGAAAAGAATCTTGGAGATTGGAAGCCTAGATATAAACGGTTCCATAAGGCAGTTTTTTGATAATTGTAGCTATATTGGGGTGGATCTCGGAGAAGGTAAGGGAGTTGACATCGTAGAGTACGGTGAGAAGTTAGAGTTCCCTGATAATACCTTTGACGTAGTGGCAAGCTGTGAGTGCTTTGAGCATAATCCTGAGTGGATAGCTACGTTTAACAATATGGCTAGGATGTGCAAAGGGTTAGTGATTATGACTTGCGCTACTACAGGCAGACCTGAGCATGGTACAAGCAGGACAAGCAGGTCGGATGCACCATTTTGCGGGGACTATTACCGTAATCTAACGGAACACGATATTAAGTCTAGTTGCGATATGAGTAAGTTCGTAGAGTATGGCTTCTCGACTTGCGATAGTCCGGCTGATTTGTACTTCTGGGGAATAACTAAAAAGCCTGAGGTCTAGGATGTATTGTGTTTGTTCACTGCATATAAAGCGATGGGAATCCTTTCCCTAGGCTTCAGACTTTTTGGAAATTAAATGCAAGCTATCGTCATCTGTAGCACAGGAAACATCGGTTTAAACATACTGCTTTTAAGCATCAAGGCGTATTGTCCGAACATACCTGTATATCTATCCAGTAAAAATGTTGAGGATGCTGCCTTTGTACACACATGGATATACAACGTATCTACAAACTTTGGTGATGCATATAACGAAGCTATGAGCAAAGCGTTTTATGATGGCTACAAAGAAATCATTATCGCTAACGATGATGTTGTTATAACTCCGACAACTTATCAGAATCTACAGTCAGATATTGAGCTACTAAAGAATCACACCGATAAACTAGGTTTTGTAGGGGCGAGAAGTGATTATGTGCTTTGGGATCAAAATATTCGTTGTAGTATTACTAATGATTCTATCGTTGGGTTAAAATACGAATCAGAAGATCACATCAAGGAAGTAAGGGTTATTGCGCCTATTTTTGCTTACATCAATAAACAAGCGTTTGACGTAGCAAGATTCCCTAGCACTAATTGGTATTCAGATAACATTATTTGTGATGATCTATCTAAAGCAGGGTTCAGTCATTATGTAAGTACAGCTTATGTTCATCACGCAGGATCACAAACTGTAGGAATGGACTACGCAAAATGTCACGAGGAACCTAGAGAATGGATACGGACTAACCGTCCTGACAAGTACGAGGAAATATATGGCTGAATTTCAGAGGATGCCTACCCAAGAAGAATTACAAAAGATTCTTTACATGGGTCAGATGCAAGGTAAGACTACTCAAGAGATAATTAATGAGAACCTAGCAAAAGGCGGAACTGTTAAGCCATTGCCTGAAAACTTCTTCACGACAGCTAGTGCGGGTGCAAAACGAGCTGGTGAATACATAAACAAAGCTGGAACTGCTGCTGACGTAGCAAAACTATTTCCTGGCTATCAGCCTGAGACAAAAGTAACAATTCCTACTAGTTTTAGCGTAGTTCCTAAAGTTGATCCGTATTCAGGTCAAGTAATGCCAACAGGGATACAGACTCAGCAAGCTCAGATAGGTAATGTATTGCAGCAGATTAAACCTGCTGATGTATTGGGTGTTAGTGGTGCTGAACGTGCTTATGGCGATATAGGAGTAGGAAAAGCTCCACAGCCATTTGACGTGATAGATACATTAGGAGTTGGTGCTGCTGGAATGGCAGGTGCTAAAGGATTATTAGGCGCAGCTAGAGCTACTAAAGGCTTGCCAGTAGGTATGTCAATTCAGGATGTAACTAAATCTGGATTATTGGCAACAGCACCTAAGTCAGAGATTGGTTTTTATAGCGCAGTAGAAAATGCAGCTTTAGCAAGTCCAAGAAAGACAGCAACAGGTCAGGCTTTTCTTAACGATATTATGAAAGGTCAAGACGTTCGTGCTGACGAGATTAAATGGATGGGCTTAGACGATTATCTAAAAGACAAGAAAAGCATAACTAAGCAAGAAGTACAAGACTATATTGCTAATAATCGTGTAGATGTTCAGGAAGTTCAGTTAGGTGATACGCAATTCAATAAATTATCTGATGAAGAACTTATCAATGAATACATTAGGATAAGAGGATACGATCCTGTTTCTGATGGTGAGGCATTGACTAGGAATGAGATGCTTTACGAATTAGAAGGAATGAATAGGACTGAATCAGGTAGTACAAAATTCGGTCAATACACATTACCTGGTGGAGAGAACTACAGAGAGATTCTGTTGACTATGCCAATTAAAAATAATCAGGAAATAAATTCTCTTACGCAACAAATAAGAAATCAAGAAGAAATTATTCTTCAAGCTAATCGTTATGCTAATGAAAATCCAGAAGAATTAGCAAACATGGAAATAAAGCGTAATAGGGCGCAGCAAAAAATTAATGAATTCCAAGAAAAAATTAATCAACTTGGCGGTCAAATTTCTGAGTATAAATCTGGTCATTTTGAACAGCCAAACATCCTAGCTCATTTACGAGTAAACGATAGAGTAGATGCTGATGGTAAGAAAATGTTGCTAATTGAGGAAGTACAGAGTGACTGGCATCAGGCAGGTAGGGATAAGGGCTACAAAACCAAACAAAATTTAGAGAATTGGTATAACCAAAACAAACTAGAAAATGATCCACCTTTTGCAGATTTGAATAGTGAGCAAATAAGCACTATTGAGCGTAATAGAAACGCAGGAATGGGCAATGATGATGGAGTTCCTGACGCACCATTTAAAGACACATGGTATCAACTAGCACTAAAGAGAGCTATCCAACACGCAGCAGAGAACGGCTATGAACGTATCGGATTGACAACAGGTAGCCAACAGGCGGCTAGGTTTGACTTGAGTAAGCAAGTTGATAATTTGTTATACACTAAAAATGCTGATGGAACTTATCAAGTTAGCGCACAAGTGCAAGGTCGTGGGCAAATGCTTGGTGAGTCTATACCAGAGTCTAAATTAGCTGATTATGTAGGCAAAGAAGTTGCAGAAAGAATGTCTAAAGGAGTTGGGAATAAAACAGAGGTTAGAGGAAAATATGATCCTGTTTCAATGACTTCAAGTAAAGAATATATGACAGAGCTATCTGGTGATGGATTGAAAATTGGTGGCGAAGGAATGAAGAAATACTATGACGAGATATATCCTAAATTCCTAGATAAGTACGGTAAGAAGTGGGGAGCTAAGGTAGGTGAGACTAAGATTGAAACAGAACGATTAAGAGATGCTTCTGGTATTCCAGCAATGTATGCAAATAAAGAAACAGTGCGTTACATAGACATAACACCAGAAATGAAAGCAGGAGTATCAAAAGGACAACCACTATTTGCAGCAGCTCCAATAGGAGTAACAGGCGGTCTATTAGGTACTCAGCAAGATCAACGTAAGTAAGCATGACACCAGAAAGGTAATGCAATGGAAGAAGTAGAGAAAAGACCAGTAGGCAGACCATCAGAGTATGATCCTTCATATTGCCAAAAAGTTATTGAACTAGGAAAACTAGGCAAGTCATTCGAGCAAATGTCAGCTCAACTAGATATATCGTATAGAACATTATGTAGGTGGAGAGACTCTATCGAAGAATTTTGTCATGCCTTGGAGGATGCTCACGCATATAGTCAGGCATATTGGGAAGAACTGGCTCAAAGCCACCTGATTGAGACAAAAGATACGCCAAGAATCAATACTGGCTTATGGTCTAGAAGCATGGCGGCTAGGTTTCCTAAGAATTATTCTGAGCGCATCAAGCAGGAACTTACTGGTGCGGATGGCGGGGCAATGCAACATAGCGTCACATGGCAGAAATAAGAAAGCCATTAGCCGACAGGTTTGAGGCAAAAGTCGAGCGTATTCCTTTTATGGGTTGCTGGGTATGGATGGGAGCAACTAATGAGAATGGATATGGTCTGATTGGTCGTGGAGCTAGAGGTCAAGGTAACGAAAGAGCGCATAGAACAGCTTATAGGCTTTATCGTGGAGAAATACCAGAGGGTAAGATAATGCTGCATAAGTGTGGCAATCCTGTTTGTGTAAATCCATGGCACGTAGAACCTGGTACTCATAAAGAAAACGCAGAAGATAAGATGCGCATGGGTAGGCATTATCAACCTAATAATCGTGGCTCTAATGCAAAGTGGGCTAAATTAGACGAAGCTAAGGTTAAAGAAATACGTGAAGCAAAAGGTGGCAAAAAAGGAACTGGAACTGCTTTAGCTAGAAAGTTTAACGTAAGCAAGTCAGCCATTTATCAAATATGGGCGGGTGTAAATTGGCAGAAATAATAATCCCTTACAAACCTAGACCGCAGCAGATAATCCTGCATGATGCTCTTGATAACAATAGATTTGTTGTTGGGGTTATGCATCGAAGGTTTGGGAAAACAGTGGCTGCGATCAACCAGCTTATCAAAAAAGCAATAGAGTGTGAGCTAGATGATCCTAGATTCTGCTACGTTGCTCCTACATATACTCAAGCCAAGAGGATAGCGTTTGACTACTTGATTAAGTTTACAAGACCTTTGGGTGCTAGCGTAAACATCTCTGAACTGCGTGTTGACTTCTGGGGTAGAAGAATCTCGTTGCATGGCGCAGATAATCCAGATTCATTACGTGGAACTTACTATGATGGATGCGTCTTAGACGAAGTAGGAGACATGAACCCAAAGGTATGGAATGAGGTTCTTAGACCGAGTCTGAGTGATAGATTAGGTTGGTGCTTATTTATCGGAACTCCAAAGGGTCGTAACCATTTCGCAGACTTCAGAGATCGAGCTGAGGAAACTGATGGGTGGAAGTTGCTTGAGTTTAAAGCTAGCGAAACTGGCATTATTCCTGAGTCAGAACTTAACGCAGCTCGTGCTGAGATGGGCGAGGATAAGTATCAACAAGAGTTCGAATGCAACTTTAACAGTGCTGTAGAAGGGGCTTACTATGGGCAGATTATCAACGATCTTGAGGCAAAGGGTCGCATCACCACTATTGACAGGGATGATCTTTGTAAGTCTTATGTCGCTTGGGATTTGGGTATGGGTGACTCTACTTGTTTGTGGGTGGCTCAACTGGTTGGCAAAGAAGTCAGGCTGCTTGATTTCGTGGAAAACCACGGGGTCGGGCTTGATTGGTATGTCAATTGGCTCAAAGAAAATAGATATGAACGTTTCGACCAGTACTTACCACATGACGTTGCGGTGCGTGAACTGGGGACAGGACGCAGCAGACAAGAAGTCTTACAAGAAGCAGGACTAGAGATTACTGTAGCTCCTAGACTATCTGTGGCTGATGGCATACAGGCAGTGCGTAGGTTGCTACCACGTTGTTGGTTTGACAAGGACAAGACTAAGCAAGGCGTTAATGCTTTACGTAACTACCGCAGGGAGTACAACGAGAAGCAGAATGTCTATTACGAGAAACCGCTACATGATTGGGCATCACACGCTTCAGATAGTTTCAGGTATTTAGCGATAACGCTTGACGAATCAGACGATTCATGGTCATCAAATATCCCAATAAATACTAAATGGGTTGTATAATAAGCAAAATATCCGCATAGGGTTTAGCTATGGATTCAGGACAAGTAAAAAGTATTTTAGAGAACGAGATCGAGAACGCACTCGGATACATCGACTCTGAGACTATTGACGAGCGTACTAGGGCTTTACAGTATTACTTACGTGAGGCTTACGGCAACGAGGTTGAAGGTCGCTCACAGATCGTTACAGGCGAGGTAGCTGAAGCTATTGATGGCGCATTGCCACAGCTTCTACGTGTCTTTACGACAACAGAGGACATAGTTTACTTTGAGCCTAAGTCACCTAATGACGAGGAAAGCGCAAAACAAGCTACTGAATACTGTAATTGGGTGTTCTATCGTGAGAACGAAGGTCTACTGATTCTGCATAACTGGTTTAAAGATGCGCTGCTACAAAAGACAGGTATCGTTAAGTCTTATTGGGAATCAAAAGAAGATGTAGTCAAAGAGAAGTACAAAAACCTAACAGAAGAAGAACTTGCCTTATTGCTATCTGATGAGTCGATGGAAGTTGTACGTCAGAAGGTAGAGATGGTAGAGGCTGGCGTTGACGAGATGGGTATGCCGATTATGGCTCCGTCTTATTCTGTAACGGTTAAGAAGGTTAAGAAGTCAGGTAATGTACGTATTGAGAACGTGCCACCAGAAGAATTCTTGATCTCTAAGGCAGCTAAAACTATTGATGATTCTCCGTTTGTGGCTCACAGACGTTTAGTGCCACGTAGTGATCTTATCGCTATGGGTTACGATAAAGACGTAGTTGACAGTCTGCCAACGTATGATGATTTAACTTATAGTCCTGAGCGTATTGCACGATTCGATCAAGGCGAGCAGCCTGATTCAGCTCCTAGCTTAGACTTCTCGATGCAGGTAGTTGAGATATACGAGTGCTTTATACGTATTGACGAGGATGAGGATGGTATTGCTGAGTTACGTAGGATTGTTTACTGCGGTAACGAGATTCTGTATGACGATGAGACTGACATAATTCCGTTCCATTCGTTGTGTCCTATTCCAATTCCACACA
>Ga0209107_10002271_pt1 | contig 10680 bp, 5 predicted proteins | sample LakErihyJuly2011_2_FD_187460 | JGI IMG/M metagenome (GOLD analysis project Ga0209107, IMG submission 187460) | Freshwater microbial communities from dead zone in Lake Erie, Canada - CCB hypolimnion July 2011 (SPAdes) (version 2) | ecosystem: Environmental > Aquatic > Freshwater > Lentic >... | reverse complement strand
TCGGCTTTTATTTTTCTGATTCTGGATTCTCTTCTATAGGATTTGCATATCTCACAAAGGCTAATGATATAAAATTAGCCATAACATCCATTTTTTCTATAAGGGGTTGAGAGGGGGGAGGGGGGGGCATTGAAAGTGTTTTTATTTTACACCCTCCACTAATGGTGGGTTAAATAATACCTGGATCTTAATCGTACTCTTCTTTTTATTTTTTACCTGCTTGGAAAAAAAATTAGTCACTTCTATTCTCTATTATATATATGCAGCATATAGCGCACCAACCCTTTTTTTTGGAGCATTCTTTGCACACTAACATCGTCTTTTGGTTATGACTTGCAAGTTGACAGAAAGCTACTTATGTCTTTTTTGCTATTGGTCCCGTGTTTTAATGTGGACATTCCAAACATTTTTCGGTCATTTTGTATCTTTAATTTTTTTATATTATTTAGGAAATTTTATTTAAAATATATATAGAAGATATAAAAATTTCAATCATCGTGCGCATTATCAATTTATTATAACATAAAATCTCTTTTTCTAATTTAAAATATCAAAGCAATAAGAAGACAAATACAACCAACAACTATAAAAGCGATCGCCAGGAAGGTATTTTTTCCTCCCAAAGGTCCAGTGGTGGAAAAAATTAAGCTTTTATGACCATTAAATTTAGAAACATCATAATTATTCTCGATCTGTATGTAATAAGTCTCCCCAGCTTGTAGGTCTTGCTCAATTCTTCCCCAGAGTTTTCTAAAGTTAGGAAGACCACTTGTTCTCATCCATACAATTAAGTGCTCATCTTCAGGATCTTTCCATTGCAATTTTGCTGAGAAATCTGACCTTATTTAAATTTAGACGTTGCAAAAATTACCTTTTGAATTTCTGACCAATGTCATTTTCCCAAGCTATTCCTTTTTCATTGATAGAGACATTTTTTTACATGTTTTAATCACTAAATAATTTATAAGTATCGTTGAAGAAGCTTTTAGCTATCAGACCACAAGGAGATGCAACATCATTCTCGTTGATGGTTTCATTATTCCAGCTGACCATTCTAGGGAGATTAAGATCCTTATTAAGAACTATAGGGTCGCATGCACTGGTTGCTTCATCTATTGATATTTTTTTTCCTGCTAATTAGTCTTATGACTTAGATTTCATGTATCTTCTGTGATTTTAGTAAAAATTCTTTATACTATATAGAAGAAAAATAGGTTGTTTCATTGTTTGGTCAGGGATGGTTATGGTCAGGCTGCAGGGGGTTGTTTTGCACAATTCATCGTAGTTTTCGATCTAAATCTCGATTATATTTGAATTTAATATTGTGATAATTATCCCTATTATCAAGAAGATTAGCCCAACTGTCAAGAAACAGATGATTGTTCCTGTTACTGTTGGATTCGGATGCCATTTCTTTAAAAACAAGTTTTTTAGAATTTTAGAACCTGTTGATTATTGTTCACCTGGTTCCATTTTTTATTTTATTAATTTAAATCTTATATTTTATAGCAAGAAAATTATTTTAAATTATAATTTTATTATTTTCAAAATTTATAAAAAAAATATTTGTTATAATTATTTATTTTTTATTCGTTATTAATATATTGTATTAATTTAATTTTATAAATTTATTTGATTAATTATAATAAATTCCAATTTATATATTTCAATCAAATTTCATAACTTTTGTGGAGGTAGTGATTTCAATTTAACTTTCCATCCTTAAGAACGCTGATTCTTCATTTTCAATTCGACTTTTTTTCATACCACCAGAATTTTGGCTTACTTACAGAGTATTGTAAGCTAACATACTTTTTTCAAGGGTCATGCTAACAATAATTAATCTCATCATAGATTTATTGTGTAAATCTTTTGATGTTTATAATTCTCTTGAGACATTTGTAAAATCCAAATTTTTTTTAACCAATTAGCTTTTATATGAAGCCATCATTTCGTTATTAATTCTTAATTCCGACACTTCTTCCTAAATTTAGTCCAATTCTTAAGTTAAGTTTTTTTTCTCTATTTCAAGACAATCTATTTGACGCAAAGTAATATCGACATTGATTTTTTGTCTTATTAATTCTGAGAAAATTAAAACATATCTTTTTAATGTTTCTCTTAATCTTTCGTGATATTTTTTCTTTAAAATTGAAATTTATAAGTCAATTTCTTCGCTTCGCTATAGTATTTATATAAAAAATTTAAAACTTTTCTCATGCTTTCGATCACTTCTTTTAATCTCTATATTTCTTCATTTAGCTATTCAATCCTAACTATATAAATTAGGATCTATATGTTTTTTTCTCTGTTTAAATATTATGTATATATTACGCTAGTTCACGTTCTAATTCTTCAATTCTTTATTTATGTTATCGGATTTATTCCTCTAGCTCTAAAATATACTAATTCTTTGCTCTAAAAAATATTATACATAAAAATACTCTAAATCTTTCTATAGATTGATTATAACCACGTTTAATTATTCAATTTTTAAGTCTCTTTCTTTAATAGTATTATTTAATTATTGGACGAGGGTGTTTAGTCTGTTAATTTCCATTTGCATTCTTTTACCATTCATGCAAAGCATTGATATACGAATGTAAGCATTTCTTTTCTTCTCCATTTCGATCTCATAATAAGCTATTCTTTCCTCGTAAATAGCGATCTTCTTTAAATATTCTTCTATTCTTTGTTTCAGTTATTAAATTTCAGTCTCCAACTTATTTATATATTAAATCTTTTCTTCTAATTCCTATTCCAACTAAACGATTTTATTTTCCAAATTTTCAATCTAAATATTTTGCAATTCTATCGTTTTATTTAATTCTGACACTTAAATTTCTAATCTTTCGATGCGTTCTATTTTAATTTTCAACTCTGCAAGTACTTATGCTAATTTGTCTTCTAACTGCTTGATTTTTTATAAGAGTTATTGATTTTTAAGCTCAAGTTCATTCACTTTTTGTTCGAGTTGGTTGATATATTTTTATAATCGTTTTAATTCTTCGGATAACATTGCTATTTTTTCTTCCAATAAATTGATTGTTTCTTAGCATTATTTCAGTTCCATTGTTAGCAGTGTAATCTTTTCTTCTAATTATAATATTGTCTGTTTATATTATTCTTCTTTTTCTTTCCATTTAGCCTCTTTTTATTTCCACTACATTTCGATCTTTTATAATTTCTCATTGCAGGTAGTTACTGTATGGGTTATTACAAGTTCATAGTCTTCTTTTAATTATTTAATTTCTGATTCATGGTAGCTTGCAGAAAGATTTAATTTTTAATTGCTAAAGTCTAATTAGCTTTATAAAGTATTATTCATTATTTTAAGATTTTCAATATCAAATTTTTATTATGTGTTTTCATCTAGCAATCTTCTTATTTTTTCAGTTAATTCTTCAATCTATCTTTAAAGTCCAGCTATTTTTCCTTCTACATCCTAGCCTTTTATCTAAGAGACAAGCTGTTTGTAGTTATTCATTTCCTCCTCCATATTTTAAATTTGAATGTTTTTTTTTTGTAATTACATTTCTAGGTTTTTTATTTATTATAATTATCTCTCTATGTCAGCTTAATATTATTTAACTTATTGATCTAGTTTTCTGTTCAAAATCTAAACTCTATCCAGTTCTAAGCTCACACAAACGTATTTTTTGGCCATTTATTATGTTCTTAATTTTTCCTGCTCATTCATTTATTTGAGTGTTTCTATTTCCTACAAAAATATTTGCATCCTTTGATCGAATTATGATTGATTTTAGGCTCTCTTTACTTTTTCAAGATTATCGTCATTGTCTCTTCTCATTTGATCGATCTTTTTTTACAGAGCATCACACTCATCACATTTTTATTAGTATTTTTTTTCTAACTCATTATAATTATTTTGCAATTAATTGTAGACGAGGATATGTCTGTCGAATTCTAACTTGACTTATTCAGCTTAGTCTTAAGCCAATTCTAAATCCTAAATTTTTTATCTCAATTTATTTATTTCGGCTTCAAAGTACGATTTTTCAACTTCGAATTTTTAGCTAATTTTTCTAAGTTCAGAGCTAGATATTCTCTCATATTCTTCTTTTATTTTAATTATCATATTTTCGTATTTTTATTCTATTTCTCCGATATTTTTTTTCTGTCTGTCACACTCCTTCTCCTTATTAGACAATTTAACACTTAAAACACCTATTTCACTTTACCATCCAAGTGTACCTTTTCTAGTGTAGTCTTCTTCAACTGTTTCAGTTTATAAGTTCGCAATAGATAAGGGTTTGGTACTTAGTAACATAATTTTCATGCATGCATTTACAAATTTCTTTTCTAATTATTCGTAATTGTCTATTTACTCTGTGTATTGTTTTTAAAATGCTTTTCTGTCTGACTGACTTTTTTCCTAAAAGAATTAAAAAAAATAAAATTACTTTCAATTATTCAATTTCCTATATATATACAGCATGTGATTCTCCTTCTGATTTGCCACCTCCGACTCCTCCTAAGCCTAGTCTAAGTTTATTTATACTTGATTTTTATTGTGCATTTTCTTATTATAATTTATTGATAGTATCATTATCATTTAATGATTACTATTGTTGGGATTTTAATTTTTATTGGAGGGTTTGCATTTATATTTCCAATTACTTAATCTGTTAATATTATTAATCTTAATTTTGTTAAGATTATGACTAGTTCATGTTTTTATTGCCATTAGCCTTTAAATCATTTATTTGATCATTAAGTTATTACTATTCATACTACGATTTTCTTAGTTATTAAGAAGTGATTTCAAGTTGTTATAAAATCGTCTCTTGGCCTTACCCTGCTTAACATGCTCTTAATTATTAGGAAGTTATTTCCAGTTACTGCTATGTTGTGTCTAATTATTACTGGAGTTATTATATTTATTAATAATCAACTTTTACCACCTGGAGGTGCGTAGATTTACCCATGGTGACATCTAGTTTTTCTAGTTAATCAAAAGCTGCTTATCTTTCCTCACCCCCGCCAGATTTATCAAATTTTTTTGCTACATCCGAAACTGGTCTGTTTATGTTGAAATCTATACGTTTTTCGAAGTCTTCTTATTTGGTATTATCCAAAATAATTCTGGCTATTTTTAAGTTTTAGGTTGATTCTGTTTAACCATCCCCTCCTAATGCCTGAATAGCATCATTATTATGAGCTATTATACAGGTCAAGATTTTCACTAGGGCTAAGTATTTATCATCGCTTTCAAAAATATGATCAACAACAAAAAATGTTGACTAAAAATTGAGCTTTTACATGCAAAAGGATGTACACCAATCCATGCCTTCTAATTTTAAAAAATAATTGATTTTAGGTAAGTGATTTGTATGTATTTTGAATTAATTTTGAACGATCTTGCACATCCAGTTAACTACATCATCTTCTAATCTAAAATTATGCTTTTAATAATTAATGGGGTAGCATTATTTTGGGATGATTTTTGTATAAATATTGCACATAACGTACCAAGCCTTAGCGGGAGAGAAAAACATCAGTAAAAATACGGCTAGATCAAAGACATCCTTATTGTATCCGACAGTTGTGCTATGTTGGTTCAAAAAAGCTTTCACAACTGAATCAATTGTTCTAAAAATATCATCTCCGGAGATATTTTGAGTCATTCTGTAATAAAATTCCATAAAGGAGTAGTTTTCTTTATAATTGTTCATCAATACTTTTTCCTAATTTTTAAAATAAATAAAATTTACATATGTAGGCAAGTAATCATTATAAGCTTGATAAGCAGACGAAGTTTTCATTTTCTCATTGATATACTAACTCTCTTAAAACTTTTTTTCAATAGCTTTCTCAGCATCATTAATAAGCAAATTTTTTAGCCAGTGACTTGTCACTTGAGAATCCTTCCCAAATTTTAATGAGAGCTTAAATAATATTTATATTTATTTTACTTCATCTATCAGATGTTTTTAGGCATTTGATTCTTCTAAACAAATTTCACATATTTTATGTTTTTTAGATAAATCATAATTCACAATCTAGTGGGTTATATATTAATAAATATACTATTTCTGTGGTTTTTGCACAAGCTCCACACACACTTCGCGTACATCTTTTGCATTAATGTTCACTATTAAAAATTCCGAAATTTTTTTAACAAATTTAGCATGCAGGTTTTTTTCCTCTGTAATAATATATTATATTATCAAATACTTTTCTCCAACTTTTGGAACTTCGATATACTCATTTATGTATTTTTTGGCACCTTAATTCAAAATATTCATATGTGATATAAAAATATGATAAAATTTATTGAAAATTAATTTATTATAAGATTTATTTGTAATTTATTGATTACCTTATATGTAAAAAATATAACCACTAAAATTATTAAAAATATATATTATTAAATTTAAAAAATAAAAATTATTTTATAATTTTTTATATATTATTTATTAATATTATGTATTATTAATTTATATCACATTATTTTATTATTCGTTAAAAAAAATATATAATATTAATTTTTAAATAATTTTATATGGGATAATTAGAATCAGTATAGAATAATTCCGAATTTATGATAAATCTATCCACTTAATATATATTTATGAAAGAAATCGTTGATAAAAGATTTGGTGAGATTTGTTTGTACAAAAATAAATAAGAGCCAAAATTTATTGCTAAAAAAAGTCATATTTCTAATACTTCTGAAGAATATACCTTATATGTTCAGTAAATAATATAAAAAATAATAAATATAAAGATAATGTAGAAATCGATTATAACTTTAAAATCCGAATATTTTGCATCTTTATTATTCATAAGAATGCAATTAAGATTCTTTATGTGGCGATTATAATAAAGTATCACTTTTTTTTGAGTACTACACTAATGATCTAGAAAAAGAGCTAATAAATAGAAGAGACAAGAATGAATATTTTACGGAGCCTGAACTTTGGTTTTTACTTGATTCATTGGTAAATGCATTGATTTTTTTAGAGAAAAATAGAATATATCACGGAGATATAAGGCCAATCAATATTTTACTCACTTAAGAGGGTTTTTAATTATTATAATATTATGAAAGGCCTTATTAAAATAGGAGATCATGGATTATTACATGAAGATTAATCAAATTATTTAAAAATGCTTAGCAACCGAAGAGAAAAATGCTTTTTATCACCTGCTCAACTTAATGCATTAAAACATAATGAAATAAGAGTAGCTCATGACTATGTAAGAAAAATTAATTAATTTAATAGTGGAAAAGCGAGGTTTATTCGTTGGGTATGACTATTTTGGCTTCTGCATTGCTCACTTATCCCCTCAATTGTTATGATTATGATCGTTGCGATATATTAAATAATTAAATTAAAGAATGTTTATAAATTACGAGGAATTAATATAGTGAATTTTTCGTTGGTGTAATAAAAGACATGCTACTAGAAGATGAGAATTTGAGACCATCTTTTTAGGACATACAGTCCTTATTATTTCCTTACAGCAGTAGAATTAAAAATTTTTAATAAATTTTGCCCCCAAACTAATAGCATCAAAATTTTCTTTAAAATATAAATGATCATAACTTCCATTAATCTGTACGTAATCCCTAAGTTTAGAATAAATTGACTACTAATGAAGATTAAAAGTATATGATGCCATTCAATTCATATTAATAATAACATCCAAATCCCCTCTATAGCATACCCTGTGTTAAAACACGAATAATAAGATCAATAACTCCACCATAAAACAGATAAATTCCATAATAATAATATGTTATAAGGAATGCATTGCACTTATCCTCTCCCTCTCCCACCAAAAACATATAAATTCCATAATAATTTGTTATAAGGAATGCATTACACTAATCCTCTCCCTCTCCCACCAAAAGCAGATAAATTCCATAATAATTTGTTAAAAGAAATGCATACCACCAATCCTCTCCCTCTCCTATATAACATTCAAGATAATATAAAGAATATCAACCATACTATGTGTAAAAACAAAATTAATAATTACTACCAGAAGCAAATAATTAATATGAAAAGAAATAACATGAATAAAAATATTTGAGTGATGATGATGAAATTGATTTTAATGAAATTGATAGAAAAGTTAATTAGGCTATCAAGACATCAGAAGAAACAATTAAGAAGCACGCTGAGACTAACTCTCGTATAGGATCACGAAGACCATAATAATAAGAGGCTGATCGATCTTAAACTCCTCAAAATTAATCTAAAAATATATAATTAGTTGATTATTAACCTTAAAAAGATTATTTTTAATAAAATAATAATTAAAGGGTTTATTCACCTATAAAATATACAAGTTTTTTTTCATAATTAATTTTTTAGATTCATACTATTAACCGACTTAATAAATCCCTGTTAGAATGAGTTTTAAATGATATTAAATATTTTGATATGTAAGTAATATTTATTATTATATGTATTTATTTTAATAATATTTTTCGTAATTAAAAAAAAAATTTATATATTTTTAATTTAGAATTTAATTTTTAATATTAAATAATAAAAATTATAATACAAATAATAATAGTATCTTTTATATTCTTATAAACAGATCAACATAAAATAAGCTTATCAATAATTATAATTTTTGAAATAAAATAATCATTTTTATTTATACAAAATCTAATTTATAAAAAATAATGTTTTCAGCCTACAATATTCCTAATAAAATAATAAGATAATTTATTAAAAAAATGTTTTCAGCCTACAACAACCCAAATAAAATAATAAAACGAATAGATCGATAAAGAGTCAACATGCTACTGGATAACCACCTAAAAGATATAACAGAAGGCACTCCATCAACCAAAAAGGCTAGAATTCTATGTTTCTACAACAACAGCACCTGCAAAATCCAACCAACAATAATCCAAAATAAAATGCAGAAACTCGACGAGGAAATAATCAACTCCTCTTTGATCTACAATATATCCTAAGTGTTCAAGAAAAAGAACTTGAAACCTCTCGATCCCCTAGGCCGAGTCTACACCACCCCAGTCCTATACAAACAAAAAGACATACAAAAAGCCAATCTTATCCAAAACATCAGACTACAGTAAACCAAACCCACCTACCCCACTCCAAAAACCATTCACAAAACATTAAAAAAACTCGATCCAATATTGACAAATTTAGACAAACAATTAGATGGAGAAATTGAATGCTAACCATAAGAGATTGAGAACAAATGTTCCTTCAAAAAACATGAATACCAAAATATCTATTTATTAGAAAAAATACCTCGATAGGTTCTTATGAATGGTCTGCCTAAGGTCATTGATGATCAGAAATGTCTCCTCTCCATTACCATAGAGGATGGGTAGTTCATAATAGAGGTCGACACTCTAAATAACGGCAAATTTTTTTACAAAACAACTAGCTAAATGGGTATATTATATATATAAATTAAAGGTTAAAAAATCATTGAATAGGATTGTAGGGGGCAGGTTGACCAATTAATCCAAAAAATTAAATTAATTTTGGATAAACAGGAAATCGATATCAAGATCAGCAAAAGTTTGTTAAATTAAATGCCAAAGAGGAAATATAATTCGAAATTCACAGAATCTTTTAAATAATTCTAAGATATCTCAGCTATCTAGTAAGATTCATATGTAATAAATAATTGAGAATTATATACATATTTTGATAAATAAATTGGGCTTGTGGTTGGGATTGGGGTTGGGCTTGGGATTGGGGTTGGGCTTGGGCTTGGGCTTAGGCTTGGGGTTGGGCTAGGGGTTGGGCTAGGGGTTGGGCTTGGGGTTGGGTAATTTTATAAAATTGTGACTATTTATTCTTACAAAAATCATTTGAAATTATACAAAACATTTATTCTTGAAATTAACTGATTCAAAGCGACCTCAAAATCATCATTTACTATAAAATCCTCCATTTTATAAATATTCGACTCATACGCTGCATCAATCTCACTCAATGCCCTATTCAGTCTCCAGTTAATTTGTTCCGGGCTTTCCGTTCCTCTTTTCAACAATCTTTTTCTAAGAGTATCCATTGATTTAACAGTGATAAATATATGGTTAAAAGATTCGATATTTTAATTCTTTTTTAAGGTTAAAATTCCTCCAATATCAATGTCCACTATAGGAATTTTTTGAAGCTAAACGATTCTATCTAGCTCCGTCTTAGAAGTACCGTAGTAGTTCCCATAGTGAAAATCGGACTCTATAAACAAATCCTCCTCTTTCATTCTCAGAAACACTTCCTTACTCACAAAGTAATAATCTATGTTCTAGATCTCCCCCTACCTTGGTTAACGGGTTGTATGAGTCTTATCTTTTTCGAATTTATCTGGGAACATTTTTAACAACTGCTTTATAAATGTTGTCTTTCCTGCTCCAGATGGACCAGTTATAATTAATGGTTTATAAGCTTTTTGTATTGAATATACAGTTTTCTTGGATAGAAAAGTTAGAAACATCACTTTTTTTTGTTTATAAAGAATTTTTTTTAAATTTTAAATATAAAATACTTAAAATTTTTTTTAAAATTTTCTAAAAAGGTTATTCTAAACTACCATCAATTTGCCCCAAATTAAATTTTAAATTAAATATTAAATATTTAATATATAACAAAAAAAATTGAAAAAAATTCTCAAAAAATTAATTTAATAAAAAATAAAATATTTTTAATT
>Ga0209107_10002270_pt1 | contig 10680 bp, 24 predicted proteins | sample LakErihyJuly2011_2_FD_187460 | JGI IMG/M metagenome (GOLD analysis project Ga0209107, IMG submission 187460) | Freshwater microbial communities from dead zone in Lake Erie, Canada - CCB hypolimnion July 2011 (SPAdes) (version 2) | ecosystem: Environmental > Aquatic > Freshwater > Lentic >... | reverse complement strand
CAGAAATTGAAGCAGCAAGAATTCAAGCAGCAATAGAAGCCCAAGCAGAAGCAGATCGTATTGCAGAAGAAGTTAAAGCAGCAGAAGAAAAAGCAAAATCAGAAGCAAAGGCAGAGGCTGACAGAATTGCAGCGGAAGAAGAAGCAAAAGCGGAAGCAATAAGACAAGCAGAAGAAGATGCTAAGGCTGAAGAAGAAAGACTTGCTGCAGAAGCTGCTGCAAAGGCTGAAGAGGAAAGAATAGCTGCAGAAGCTGCTGCAAAGGCTGAAGAGGAAAGAATAGCTGCTGAGGAAAAAGCAAGGCTTGCAGAAGAAGCCAGAGCCAAAGCAGAAGCAGATGCCAAAGCAGCAGCCAAAGCTAAAGAAGAAGCACGTTTAGAAGCAGAAAGAATTGCTGCAGAAAAAGCAAAGAATGAAACAACCAAAGAAGAAGTTAAAGAAGCAGTAGCAGCAGTAATTACTGGTAATACTATTACTCAGGCACAAGCTAATGAAGTTGTTAATACTTTAATGGCTGATGGAAATGTTAGTAAGGCTGAGGTTGCTAATCTTGTAGAAGTATTGACTGCAGATGGCGGTAAGTTAAATGAATCAGAAAAGTCATTAGTAGCAGATGCTCTTGTTGCACAGGCAGATGGAGAAGCTTTAAGTTCTGAGCAAATTAAAGACTCTGGAATTGAGTATAAAGACCTTCCGAAAGAGACTCCTGTTGATGTAAGAACAGATGAACAAGGAAACGCAGTTGTTATTACTGCAGAAGTAGCAGCACAAGTTGAATTATTACAAGATCCAGCAGCATTGCTTCAAGAAGCATTCTCAGATCCTGGAGCAGCTTTAGCAGCACTTGGAAGTATTGGTGCTGATATGTCAAAAGAAGAAAGAGAAGAAGCAACAGATATGGTTGTTGCAACAGTCGTGGCAGCAGGAGCAGCTATTAATGCAGCAGCTGTAGCTGCGGGTGGAGCAACGGGTGGAAGTACGGGTGGTGGAAGTTCTGGTGGAGGATCTAACTCGCCAGCATCGAGAGGAGGAAGAAGATGGTAAGAATAGTAAAAAATATCCTAAAGGATATGGTAGACCAGGCATGGACTCTCCTTGGAATGTTTATAGCCTGGGTAGTTTTGGACGGTAGTGCTAAGACAATTGTTGGGTATGGAATCATGGCAACAACAACCCTATGGATACTAACTAGTCCAATTAGAAATAAGGAGGAATAAAATGGCAACCAGAAAAACAGTAGTAGAACCCCCTAAAAAAGAACACCCACAAAGAGCAATAACCAATATTCTTATGAGAATTTTAGCGGTATTCGCAGCATCAGGACTATCAGTCTTAGGAGCAGGAGCAGTAGTAGGAATTGATACTATGCAGGCTGTATTCTTAGCAGGACTATTAGGCGTAGCCACAGTTATTGAAAGACTGGCAAGAGCTTTTTTGGACGATGGAAAGCTTACATTAGCAGAGATTAATGAAGCCTTTAAAACAGTAGACAAAAAGGCTAATTAGTCATATTTGGCCTTTGTTGACAGCCCTCCATAGGGATGATATACTTAGATATATCTACTTGGGGAGGGTTTTGTCATGACTTGTATCGCTGTTGTACGCCATGAAAATAAAATATATATGGCTGGAGATCGTGGTGCATCAGACGATGGTACTATTCTATCATTGACTGCTCCTAAAGTTTGGAAGATTGGCCCATATTTAATTGGGTATGCTGGATCTATGGATGGTGAAAGACTTCGCTATAACTTTAATCCAGACATTCCAGATCTTCGTGATACAGATAAGTTTATGCAAACTAAATTTATTAAACAGCTTAAAAAGTTTTATACAGACTGGTGGATAGATACAGGAAAAGATTCAGACTTTGGTTTGATTATTGCGGTTAAAGGACAAATCTATGAACATAGTTCTGCGGATATGTCTTTATCAAAATATGAATTAGACTACCTTGCTATGGGATCTGGAGCAGAGTATGCCTATGGTGCACTTCATGCTACAGAAAAAATCAAAGATCCACGCAGACGATTACAGTCAGCAGTTGGCGCAGCAATTAAATTTTCCCCATCTTGTATGGGTCCAATTGATATCGTAAGTATTTAGGAGAGCCATGATAAAAGACGAAGATACATTTGAGTTTGACATCTGGATGAACAATGGAATTGATAGAGGATGGATATCTCCTGTGTTTTGCAATACACATGAAGGAGATCCTTACATGACAGATGAAGAAATGCAAGAGTGGGATGATGGTGGAGACCCATGCTTGTTTGTATTTAAACTTAAAGACCACTAATATATGATATAATTATTAGATACCTGCTCGAATGAGGGGTATATTAACTTATTCGCTTGAAAGGGGAATAAAATGGTAAATAGTTTAACAATGGATCTTTTCAATGATCCTTTTTTTATTGGCTTTAATAGAGAATTAAGCCGTTTAAACAATGCACATAAAGTAAATTCAAACTCATATCCTCCATACGATCTTCTTAAACTAGATGAAGATACTTATAGAATTTCATTAGCTATTGCTGGATTTTCAAAGGAAGATATTGATGTATCTGTAGACAATGGGACTCTTGTTATTAAGGGTGAGATCGTAGAAGTAACAGATGCAGAAGTAGTTCACAAAGGTATTGCAGGTCGTAAATTTACACGATCATTTGCCCTTGGAGAATACATGGAAGTAACTGGTGCTGATATGAAGGATGGTATGCTACATATCAATGTAGATCGTATTGTTCCTGAAGAAAAGAAACCAAAAACAATTAAAATCAAGTAGTACAATATAAATGTCCCCACACAGGACCTTAGTGATGGATTAGTTACCCATTGACATAACCTGGGCCATCGTGCCTGAATTACCTGTGTGGGGCATTACATTTTAGGTGTATAATAATAACAACATGTCAGATAAAGAATTAGCGGTTTATAACAAGCAGCAATTCAAAAGGCGACTGAAAGAAATTAAAGAAGCCAGCGGGTGTGTTGACTGCGGAGAAAATAACCACATAGTCTTAGACTTTGATCATTTAAAAGATAAGAAATATAATATTTCAAGAATGATCCATGATGGATTTTCTTGGGCAGCAATTAAAAAAGAAATAGCAAAGTGTGAAGTAGTATGCGCTAATTGTCACAGAATAAGAACATATCTTAGGTTGACAGATAAATCAGCATAGTGTATACTTATATATATTAGCCAATAAAGGGGGCAATCATGTCAGTAAAAGGATCATTAGAAGCAATCATTGAAATTGCAAAAAAAGAAGTTGGAACCATTGAAGGTCCAAAAGACAATGAAACAAAGTATGGAAAGTGGACAGGCGCAAACTTTTTGCCTTGGTGCCAATCATTTGTATCTTGGACAGCGTTCTCAGCTGGACTAGACCCAAAGAAGTATCCTAAGAGTGCATCAACAGTAGCAGCAGCAGATTGGTTTAAGAAGAATAATCGTTGGGCAGATGCTCGTAATGATGACCCATCAGCAGGAGATTGGATTTATTTTGATTTTCCAGATGACGGTGTAAATCGTATTTCACATGTTGGTCTTTGTATTAAAAACAATGGTGATGGAACTATTCAAGTTATTGAAGGCAATACATCTGGAACTGCAAAAGGAGACCAACGCAATGGTGGAATGTGTGTTGAAAAGACTCGTGCATATGTCAAAGATAATAAAAAGAAAATAATTAACGCAGTTGTTGGTTGGGGCCGTCCATTTTATACTGGCGAAGAGGGTGTTCCTCTATTAGAGAAAGCACCTGTTGTAGCAAAGCCAGCAACTAAGCCAGCAGTTAAAAAGGCTACTAAGAAATAGCATATGCCAGCGTACGAGTATAGATGCACTGGAGAATGTCCAGATACTGTTTTAAAAGTTCGTTCAATTAAAGAAGACGATCCAGGGTATGATTGTGAAACTTGCAATCTACCACTGGAACGTGTATACTCTAATGTAGGAGCAGTATTCAACGGCACTGGATTTTATTCAACTGACAATAGAAAGTAGCGGTATACTATGAACACAATGATTATAGAAGAAGAAGTTAAGCAAAACTGGTTACTAAGTCCTATTGATCGTTGCGATTCCTGTGCAGCAGAAGCTTTAGTTAGAGTTACTGGATTAAATGGTGAGTTATTTTTTTGCGGTCATCACTATAATAAAATTATAAATAATCCTGAAGGGTACGCAAAAATGATGTCATTTATGATTACTATAATTGATGAAAGAGATAAGCTTATTGAAGATAAAGCGAAAGGTAAAGACTACTAATGTATGAATATTATGTAAGAAAAGTAGAGAATGTAGTAGATGGGGATACCATTGACGTTCTTATTGATTTAGGGTTTGATATTTTATTTGCATCCCGTGTTAGACTAGCTGGTATTGATACCCCTGAGTCACGCACAAAGGATCTTGCTGAGAAGGCCCTTGGCCTAGAAGCTAAAGAGTACCTAAAGAAGGCTTTAAAGGATGCCAAGTCTGTTGTAATTAAGACTGAAAAAATGGACTCATCTGAAAAATATGGTCGCATTTTAGGCTGGGTATATATTAATGGAAACACAGTATCTCTTAATGACATGATGATTAATGATGGATATGCATGGGGATACCTTGGAGATACCAAAGTAAAAGACTTTAATGCCTTAAAGAAGGCACGAGAAAAGTCTGGTAAATGAATACCGTCCTCTACTTTACAGCAGAGTGGTGTGGTCCTTGTAAAAAGACTAGGCCGATTGTAGAAGATCTTAATCATGATCAAACCGAAACAAGGTTTTATATTATTGATGTAGACATTGAAATGGAAATGGCACAAGATTTTGGTGTTAAATCTGTACCAACTTTTATTGTAATTAGGGATAACACAGAGGTGCACAGAACTACTGGCGCACAGACAAAGGAACAACTAGAGGAACTGATTAACTATGGAGAGTAATGAAGAAACTATCTTTGTTACGATAGCGTCCTGTAATGAATACTTGATTGAGCATACAATTAAAAGTGCAATGTCACAAGCCAGCAATAAAGAAAGAGTTTTCTTTGGAGTGTTTAATAATATCTTAGAAAGAGAAAAATCTCTTTTAGATAATGAATTTTTTACGAATAACTCTAAAATATTTTATGCTGAAATTTTTACTTCTGTTCCTATGGGTACAGGGTTTGGAAGAATGAACGCATCTCTTTTAGCAACCCAAGAACATGATTACGTATTACAGATAGACTCCCACACAATCTTTACTAAAGATTGGGATCTAAAGTTAATAGAAAATTTTAACAATGTTAAAGAAATAGCAAACACAGATAGAGTAATACTAAGCGCTGTTCCAAGGGGAAACTTATACTATGATATTAGTGACAGAGACTCACTAATGTCCCCAGATCTAGAATTTAAAGACAAAAACATTGACAAGATAGACATGTATACAAATAACTACCATAAATTCAATAATTATAAAAACTCAAAACCAGAGCTTATTTATCATGGCTGGCAAGGAAAAAATTTTGTTCGAGATAATGTTGGTAGGCCAATCACTTATGGCGCTTCTGAGTTTGGTAAAGAAAAACATCCTGAAATTAATTGCATTCATGCATCGGTAGTTTTTTTTAAGTATTCTGTTATTAGGGAAGTTTTACATGACCCAGCAGATCATTTTCATGGTGATCAAATTAATCAAGGCTTGAGGCTTTTATCTAGAGGTTACAGGATTTTTTCAATGCAAGATCCGCTATTTTTATCATTGGATAAAAATCACGAAAACAAACCTTTAGATCCAGAGTGGAATTGGAAAACTTTTAAACTTTTAAATGAAACATCTTGGACATACTTAGATCATGCAAATTACATATCAGATGTTAATTATCAAAAAATATTTAATGGAAAATATCTTGGATATTGGGGAGCACCAGATAAAAAATCTTTATCTGAAGCAAAAACAAAAATGGGAGTTAAGGAGATAAATAACTATGGCGAATAAAGAAGACGAGATTATATCAATGCTTATTCTAGAGGGAGCTTTAGAAATAGGAGCATTAGATGCCGAAACTGGAGAGTTCCTATATACCATTACTCCAAAAATGAAGGATGTAATGCCAGAGTTGTATGAGGAGCACATTCGTTTTGTTAATAAAGATATCTTAAATTTATGGGAAAAAGGGTTTGTAGATATTAACTTTTTAGAAGAAGATCCAGTAGTTAAGGTATCTAAAAAAGCCTTTAATAAAGAGGCTGTATCCCAACTATCCAAACAGGAATCTTGGGCATTGACAGAAGTTAAAAGACTACTTTTAAAGTAAAGTCTGATATAATCGGTATATGATAAAAGAAGGCGACTTTGTTATGGGCATGACATCTGAAGGGATGATTCATGGAGTTGTAGAGCATATAATGATTGAAGGTGGAACCTATGGTGTTCCTGGAACAGAGTATGCAATTGAATCAATGCCTCCAGATAACCCAGCAATGGCTGTTAGAATCTACAAAGAAGATGATGGCAAGTGGGAACCAACTGCCTACAGCATTGGAATGATGTATCAAGATGCAAAGATTGCAGACATAAATAATCACACTATGGAAAATGAAAACGAAGAAATGGATTCAGAGGTAGCTATGGCAATGTATGATTCTTCAATTGGAAAAGCAAAGAAGCCTAATTATCAAGATATGATTAAGCCACGCAGAGGTGGATCAAAACCTGCAGACTCACAGCTTTATGCAAGAGTTGTTCAGGCAGCTAAAGATAAGTTTGATGTATACCCTTCTGCAGTTGCAAATGCTTGGGTAGTTCAAGAGTATAAGCGCAGAGGTGGCACATATAAGTCTGACTCAGTTAGCAAGAGTAGTGTTTGGACTGGTAGTTTGTTTGATCCAAAAGGATTTTCAAAATAATGGCTGATACTTATTCTCCAAATGCTGGCATGAAGGCAGCAGCACGTCGTGCTTTAAAATGGAAAGAAGATGGAAAAGCAACTGGAGCAGGTACTCCTGTAGGCTGGGGTAGAGCAACAGATATTGTAAATGGATCTGCTATGTCTCTTAGTACTGTTAAGAGAATGTATTCATTTTTTTCACGCCATGAAGTAGATAAAAAAGGTAAAGGTTTTTATGATGGTCCAGAGTTTCCATCTAACGGTAGAATTATGTGGGATGCCTGGGGCGGAGACGCAGGGTTTTCATGGTCTAGAGCAATCGTAGAACGTGAAAAGAAGTTTTGGTCAGGAAGTTCATTTAGTTTTAACAAGGGGTAGCATGCTATATTTTATAGTTATAGGCTTGACATTGCTATCATCATGGGCTATAATTAATTTAATAGCTAAAAGAAAAAGAAAAAAATATAATCAGATTTTATATAGACAGAGTGATCTACATAGAATAATGAAAAGATTTTTTTCTTCTCCTTTAGAAGATAAAGAAAAACCTCTTACGCAATCAGAAAAGCGTAATAGTAAAGACAAGATTAATGTTTTAGTTATAGATCAAGAAGCTTATTGGGTTTCCGATAACACATTCTTTATTGCTAAAGCCGAAGATGGAGAGGTTATGTTGGAAACAGCAAAGCCTATTAATACCAAAGATATGTCTAAAAAAGATATTGATAAGATGTTGTTTATATTAGACAACTTACAGGGAAGAGATGCAAATGATAGTGGTAGTTCAGGGAACGAACGATTTTGATGATTATCAAGTCTTTCTTCGTGCAATGAGCGTTGCCTTATCAAGCATGAGAAAAGAAGATACAGACTTTACAATATACTCAGTTGGGCCAGCAAAGGTTCACGCATTTGTTTCTGAATTTTCTAATCTCTCAGAAAGAGGCATGAAGGCAAGAGGTCGTAAGATTAAATTTTACAAAGCTCCAACAAATTGGGTAGAAAAAAATATATCTTATGTAAACTATTTTGCATTCTTAAGTAATCCAAAGCAACCAACTTCAAAATTATTTGAGGTTGCAGAATTAAACAATGTCGAAGTCGGAATCTTCAGACACTAAAAAGGAGCAGTATGTTAGTACAAGATCTTAAAATGATGGAAAAAATCGTTGCCAATAACCGTGAATTAAAATGGGAAGGCTGGGATGTTCTAGAACTTAAAAAGACAAACATTGCTAGAACAGATGTTAACGGTGTAAGAATTAATAACCAGTGGTACATTAAGACTGCTTTTGTTCCTAATCGTATGGGGTGGGAGATTCCAAGTAAGTATACGGTGTAGACATGAAACAGCATTTATGGAAAGACGATGCTCCATGTCGTGATTTTGATACAAATTTATTTTTTGAAGAGTATGAAGATAATGTAAGTAATAGATTAAAGATTGATGGGATCTGTACTGCATGCCCTATGGTTAAGCAATGCTTTGCCGTTGGCATCTCAGGTAAAGAATGGGGTGTCTGGGGTGGTGTATACTTAGAAGGTGGAGAAATTTCAAGAGAGTTTAATAATCATAAATCAAAAAGTGATTGGGCAGACATGTGGCAGAAAATGACAACGGATTAAAAGATGTATACAAATGAAATGCGTAGAGCTTTTCATCAAGTAACACCTCCAAAAGGATTTAAGGTGGACTTGATTGACAACGAACATTTTCTAACAATCAAGCTAGATGAAAGAAAGTTTGTTAATTTAGTTCATGATGAAAAGATTGCTGCATTACAATATGTAGTTCAATTAAAACACGCTCTAGAACTAGAGGGTGCAATTATTTTAGTGACTAGGGAAGCTTTAAAATGAAAATTGCAATTGTTGTATTAAGTATCTTATCTGTTTCTTTTGCTGTTGCTTATACTGCAACGCTGAGTGCTTTGATAAAAGCAAATAATATATTAACAAAAACTATCATTGATAAGTTTATCTTACAAGAATACATTGATACTGTTCAATCTGGTAAAGATATAAAGACCGATGAAGAAATTCATCAAGAAAGTTTTTTAAATTTTATTTCTGAATCAAGAGATTGGGCATTTGAATATATAGAAAATGTTCAGTCTGCTTTAAATAAATTTGTTACTGAAATTGATCCATCTATTGAATATTTTGAAAAATATGGTGATGTAGTTGCAGGACCAAACAATGAAATATTAAAAAAGATTTCTGTTTCATATAAAGAATTAAAGAATGTGTTACCAAAGGATCAAGATGTTTAAGCTAAAAGATCCAAGGAAATTAATGTATTCTGCATTTCAAGTTTGTGAAGAAGAAAGTTGTAAGGAAGAGTCTACTAAGATTTGGACAAACAAAGAGACTAGAATTCTAGATCTTTGTGATAAGCATTATAATGAATTAGAATCGGAGAACTTTTAAATGAAAGATGTTCTACTATCAACACTAACAGGTTTTGGATGCGGGATCGTGTTTGCTGCATTCAAATTGCCAGTACCAGCACCACCAGTTTTTGCGGGAGTCGCAGGAATTATTGGTCTTTGGATTGGCTTCACAATACTAACACGAGTTATATCCTAGGAGGAATAATGAATACAACACAACTAAAGGCACTACTTGCCTCATACGGAAGATCAGTCCTGGCATCAGGCCTTGCCCTATATATGGCAGGAGTAACAGATCCAAAGGATCTATGGACTGCTCTAGTAGCAGCACTTGCGCCAGTGGCAATCAGAGCAATTAATCCAAACGACAAGGCTTTTGGTGTACTGCCAGATGCTAAGGCCGTAGAAGAGGCTTTAAAGGCTGCTAAGGCACCTGCAAAGCGAGTTGCTAAGAAGGCAGCAGCTCCAAAGAAGTAGTCTCTACTTACAGATCAGCCAGTCTAAAGATAGGCTGGCTTTTTTGTTACCCGTTTATTATTTCTAGGTATTTATCTTTAAGGTTTTCAACAGAGAAATGACTAAACCCTAAATCAATAGCCTGTTGTTTACTATCTATTTTATTAGAGTTCTCAACATAATCATCAATAAGACTAGCAAACTTATCTGGGTTTGGAGAATAAAGATCAACCATTGTTTTAGTTTTAAATGATCCTATTTTTTCTGAGGGGATAAGCCATTGACTTGGAAGAATAAGATTGTTAGGAGATATATCTGTCATAAATACAGGTAGTCCGCTAATCAATGCTTCATTCATTGGCAAACATAATCCAGCATACCTTCTTGGCAAGATCATAGCATCATAACCAGAATAAAGATCTTCTCTGTTTTTAACGTTATCAGTATCAATAGTTATTCTTGAATCTTTAACTTTAATATTTAGATCTGTTTGTGTTTTAATTACTAACTCAAAATCAGCTTTAGATTTTGTCATCATTTCCAGTACAGACTCTGTACCATTTCTATCTCTAGCAGCTTTCTTTCCACCAATATGAAGAATTCTGTTGTGAGTTTTAGATAAGTTATTTAATCTAGGCTTATCAAAGATTGACGTGGTTGTTGGTGGTGGTAAATAAATAACTTTAGTTTTGTCCCCAAACATTTTTTGAACTACTTCGATATTCCATAAACTTGGAGATAGTAAAACATCTGGAAGTGGTAGGTCTGAATTACTCAGATGATCAAATAGTTCATAGTTGTATTGTAATATTGTTTTTACATTATGTTTCTTAGCTAAGTTTACAAAATTAAAACTATAAAATGTTTCACAGCTTAATACTACATCAATGTCTTGTATAAACCTAGTGTACTCTTTCATTGTTGGCATTCCTACAGAGGTTGTTTTATAGTTATAGCC
>Ga0209107_10002269_pt1 | contig 10681 bp, 2 predicted proteins | sample LakErihyJuly2011_2_FD_187460 | JGI IMG/M metagenome (GOLD analysis project Ga0209107, IMG submission 187460) | Freshwater microbial communities from dead zone in Lake Erie, Canada - CCB hypolimnion July 2011 (SPAdes) (version 2) | ecosystem: Environmental > Aquatic > Freshwater > Lentic >... | reverse complement strand
GCCACAGCCTACGTTGTTGACGATGTGGTTAGATTTGGCAGCAGTAGTTATGTTTGCGTAACAAATCACACTAGCGGAACATGGGCAACTGACTTGGGCGCGGTCAAATGGGAATTGATGTTGGAAGGTGGAAGTCCAACAACCACATTGGGTGACATCAGCTATAGAGGTTCCAGCGTAGATCAACGAATAGCAATTGGTACTACTGGTCAAGCACTTATGGTCAGTAGTTCAGGCATTCCTGCGTGGACTGGCCTAGTTGAAGCACAGAACGTTTACTATGTCAGTGAAGATGGTAGCAATGCCAATGACGGTAAAAACCTAAACAAGGCATTTAAAACTATCAAGTATGCAGTTAGCCAAGTTACTGGTCCAGCTGTGATACAGGTCAAAACAGGTGTTTATCAAGAACAATTGCCAATTGTAGTCCCAGCCAGCGTTAGTGTTATCGGTGACAGTCAAAGAACAACTGAAATTCAACCAGTTAATATATCTGCTACAGGCGCAACTCGTGTGGCCACAACTGGTGCTGGCACTAGTACAACAATCATTGTGCAAAATAGTCAAACAACTGGTAATGAATGGCAAGTGGGCGCGGCACTTAGCGGCACTGGTATCAGTGGCACTGTTACAATTACAGCCATTGCAACCAATGCACCAACAAGTGGCTTTACCACACTCACTGTGAGTTTTACAAGTCAAGTGGTAACTGCTGGAACAACAACCATAACTTCAAACTACAGTGAAGGTACTATGTGGCAGTTGAGTAACGGCTCATTATTACACAAACTGTTCTTTACTGGCATGACTGGATTTAGTGCCAGTGCAAGTGCTCCTGAAGATATACGTGAAGCCACAATCAAAGGCGTGTATGTGGCACTGAATCCAGACAGCCCAATTACAACTAAATCGCCTTATGTTTTAGAATGTAGCAGTTTCAGTACAGGTGGTATTGGTGCAGTGGTCAATGGTGATGTACACAACTCAGGTAATAAAAGTATTGTGTTCCATGCCTATACCTGTATCAACGGTGGGGGTGTGGGCTTTTGGGTCAATGGACAAGGCAAAGCAGAAATAGTTAGTTGCTTTACCTACTACTGCTGGTTTGGTTACACAACTACTAACGGTGGTAAAATACGTAGTTTGAGCGGTAACAACAGCTATGGTCGTTATGGAGTTGTGAGCAAGGGCTTTGACACCACAGAAACAACAATTGACGGCACAGTATACGGCAATCAATTGGCATACACTGCAATAAGTTTAACTGGCACGTTTGCAGTGGGCAACACAATAACAGGTGGAACCAGTGGAGCAGTGGGTACAATTACCAATGTACAGACTAGTGCTAATAAACTTTATTATAAGATCTCCAGTGGCACATTTACAGTTGGAGAAACTATTACAAGCAGTAGTGGTGCCACTGCTGTTATTGCCGCAGATGGAGTCACTGGACAAAAAGGATTTGTACTTGTACTAACTGGAATGACTAGTGAACCCAAAGTGGGTGGAAGCATTGAATTTGTCACAGGTGACACAGGTAGTTATGTGATAAAGAATGTGAGTGGTACGTACACCAACAGCGCCAGCGTACTGGTATTGTCACTAGCTGGTGAAAAAGTAACACCAAGTGTAGATGGTACTAGTTTTAAAATTCGTTATGCATTTAGTCAAGCAAGACTTACTGGACATGACTTTTTAAGCATTGGTACTGGCAATGCAACAGAAACCAATTATCCAGGCACACCAAGTCTTTCACCAAGTCAGGCCAATGAAGTAATTGAAACATATCCAGGACGTGTGTTTTATGTAAGTACAGACCAAGATGGTAATTTCCGTGTTGGTGACTACTTCAAAGTTGACCAAGCCACTGGTAGTGCCACACTTAATGCCAACGCTTTTGACTTATCTGGATTGACAAGTTTACGTTTAGGATCAATTGGTGCACAACTTGGAGAACTGGTTAGTGAATTCTCCAGTGATGATACACTGAGTGGTAACAGCAACTCAGCTGTGCCAACAGAAGCGGCTGTTAGAAATTACCTCCCACAGGTAGCAACTAATATTATTCCTAACGCTGATAATACTCGAGATTTAGGTAGCCCCAGCAAGCGTTGGGCACATGTGTATGTGGGTCCAGGTTCAGTTACTATTGGATCATTGAACATTACAGATAATAATGGTGCATTTACAGTTAGTAGCACTGGCGCAACACCACCAACATTAAGCGTTCCAGAAATAAACACTGGCAGCATAAGATATTTCCAAAACAACATCATTGGTTCAAACAGCAACGAAGATATTATCATTGACACAAGTGGTACTGGTAAACTACAAGTTTTAGCCGACTTGAACATGACCGGAACATTGAGTGGCCCAGCTACATTTACCATTGATCCAGCGGCTGTGGGAGACAATACAGGACTGGTTGTTATCAAAGGTAACTTGCAGGTAGATGGCACAACAACCACAGTTAATTCAACAACATTAGAAGTTGCTGACAAAAATATTGTGTTGGGCAACGGAGCTGCCAATGACGCAGCAGCTGACGGATCAGGTATAACTGTATTCTCAGGTGCTGGAAACAAAACACTCAACTGGGTTGATGCAACAGATGCGTGGACGTCAAGCGAGCATTTAAATCTTCTTACTGGAAAAGCATATTACATTAATGGCACCAATGTGCTAGCGGCAACAACATTGGGCAGTGGAGTTACTGCTTCAAGTTTGACCAGTGTTGGTACTTTATCTGGATTAACTGTAGGCGGAACAATAACAACAACTGCCTTAACCAGTACTGATACTGGTATTGTGCTTCAAGCAAGCTCAGTAACAAAATCTGCATTAAACGTAGCGGCAGCAACAAATCAAGGGATTACTGGAACTGTTGCTGGTGATTTTTACCAATGGACAACTGGAGGAAAACTTGTTTGGTCTACTGATAGTGGAACAACGGCTCATTTAGTCCTCAACTCCAGCGGTTATTTGGGTGTTGGGACACCCACACCTTCTACAAAACTTAATGTTGTAAGCACATCTGGTGGCTCAGTTGTTGATACTTTAAGACTATCAAACAACGCTTCTGATACGGGTACTGGATCGAGAATTTCGTTTCATACGGCTGACGCAGTATTTAATGCTATTGATGGTGTCCGAATAGGTGGTGGTAGCGGTGGTCGGTTGGTATTTTCAACAATGTCTACTGGTGGAGCACTTACCGAACGTGTTCGCATCACAGAGGATGGCACCGTACAAGTTAGCGGAAAATTAACAATTATAACTTCTGGCGCAGATGGTATTAATCTAGCATCAGATACTGCCACTACTGCAAATAGTAGCCGTTTATTTTTTACAAATGCCACAGCGGGACAAGGATTTGCTTTACTCAATGCAGGTGGAACACAATTAAACTTTAATTATGGCGCTATTCTAGGAAGTACAAGTGGTACACTGACTGCTATGTATTTGACTAGCACAGGTAACTTGGCTATTGCTGGTACGTTTACTGAAAGTTCAAGTGTAGCATTAAAAGAAAATGTTAACCCAATCACAAATGCCCTAGATGCTATTATGAACCTAGTTGGTGTTACATATGATCGTAAGAATGGGTCAGCTAAAAACGAAGCAGGTTTAATTGCTGAAGATGTGGATAAAATTTTACCAAATCTTGTAAGTCATAAAGAAGATGGATCAGCAGAAGGTATCCAGTATACCAAGTTAACAGCATACTTGGTGGAAGCTATCAAATCACTCAAAGCAGAAATAGACGAGTTAAAAGGTACAAAATAACATGGCACAGTTAGCAAGCATATCCGTTAATGATACCGGTAGCTTGACGCTGCCAAGTGGTACAAGTGCCAATAGGCCCAGCTTGTCCAGCACAGTTATCGTACAATGGACCAACACTGGCACACAAGCAGTCAGCGTGACCAGCGGCAGTGCAACCACAACAACAACAAGTTGGACAGCACCCACTGGTGTAACCAGTATTGAAGTACTAGTAGTGGCTGGCGGTGGCGCAGGTGGTGGCTATCACGGTGGTGGTGGTGGAGCTGGTGGTGTAATTTATAACTCAGCATTTCCAGTAACGCCAGCAACAAGTTACACAGTCACAGTGGGTCAAGGTGGCACAGCCGCAACACAATCAGGTAATACCGGTAATGCTGGCGCTAACAGTGTGTTTGCCACATTAACTGCCATTGGTGGAGGTGCTGGAATTAGTCAAGGTAACTCGGCAGCAAGTAGGAACAACGGTGGTTCAGGTGGTGGCGCAAGCGACAACAGCAGCGCATTTACAGTCGGCGGTGCTGGCACTCCTGGTCAAGGTCACCAAGGCGGTGGGTTTAACGGGGATGGGGGTAGTACTCTAATAAGTTATCCAACTTGTGGCGGCGGTGGTGCAGGGGGACCTGGTGGCAGTCATGATTCATTAAGTGGTGGATTTGGTGGACCTGGTGTGTGTTATGATATAAGCGGTGCCCCTACATTTTATGGTGGCGGTGGTGGTGGCACACAATTAGCTACTGGATCATTTTCTGCATCAGTAGCAACATATGGATTAGGTGGTGTAGGCGGTGGAGGTGTAGGTGGATATACTGCAACCGCCGGAGGAGCCGCTGTGAGATCATCAACCAGTGGAGTTAACGGCACCGGTGGCGGTGGTGGCGGATACTTATACGACAATCTTGGTGGTGGTGCAGGCGGTTCAGGCATTGTTATAATTAGATACGCATTGGCCACAGCAACAACACAACCCACTGGACAAACACGTTTCAACACAGTTGCAAACACATTTGAAAATTACGAAACTGCAAACAAATGGAAAACTGCTCCCATCGGTGACAACATAGTGACCAATGGTCTAGTGGCCTATTTGGATGGCGCAAGATACAGTTCAGGCACTACTTGGCTAGACATGTCTGGACTTGGTAATAATGTAACATTGACCAACGGACCAACATACACATCTGCAAATGGCGGTGCTCTAGTGTTTGATGGAACAAATGATTACGCTGTGAGTGGCACATTCACCCAACATCAAACCACAACAATTACACTATCAGGTTGGGTGTATCCCAATCAAATCGCCAGTGACACATATGTGATCAGTGTTGGCGGCGGCACTAATGGAACTGCTCGTGGAATTAGAATAGATGGTGGAGTATGGAATGCTATTGGTTACGGGTCGGGCGGAACACATGACTTCAACAGCACTAACGCACCGGGAATAATAAATGCGTGGCAACATGTGTGTGCTGTATGGAATGGCACTTCAGTAACCTTTTATTTAAATGGAAACATTACGGCTTCAACTACATGCAGTGGATTGATAACGCCAAATGGTTCAGCATTTTACATCGGGTCACGTTCATGGGATGCTGGTGGCGGAGCATGGAATGGAAAAATAGCTTGTGCCAGCATATATACAAAAGCATTAACACCAGCAGAAGTTAAACAAAATTATAATGCACAGTCTTATAGATTTGAACTAGCAAGTCCAGTTGAGTCTCGCCTGTCATATGTCACTGATAGACTGGTAGTTGATTTGGATATAAGTAACCCTGCATGTAGCCCAGCTCTAAATCCACAATCTCCTATCAATTCATCTAAACTACTTGATTTGGCCAGTGGATCAATAGGCACACTAGTCAATGGCGCACTACCAGTTGCAACACCAAATTATAAGTTTGTTAGATTGGACGGTGTCAATGATTACATCAGCATGTCAAACCCCAATGTGTATTTGGGTACAAACTGTTCTTATGATTTTTGGATATATGTGACCAGCATTAAAGATGCCACTTATGCAAGAGCTTATATAATTGATCCTAGAGGTGACGGTGCCGACAGTGGCTGTAACACTTATTTTCTTTGGGATTATGCCAGTGCAGGTACAGTTAACTTTACAACAAGTAATAGTAACATTGAAGTAAACATCAACGGCGTTGCATTGTCAGCCAACGCTTGGCACCACATGGCCACTACTAGAGATGGCAATCAATGGCGAATCTATTTGGATGGCGTACTACTTGGCCAAGGCTCTACTAATCTCACAGCGTTGACATTGAACAATGCATATAGAATTGGTAATTATGCTGGCCACAACTCTGCTACCCCACAATATCAACTGCCTGGATATGTGGCCGCCGCAAGAATATATGAAAAAACATTGACGTCCAGTGAAGTAATGACTAACTATCAAGCAATGAAAAATAGGTTCGGATTGTAAACTATGGCTAATCTACAAACAACAATTACAGCATCATATGCGCAACCAGCAGTTGGAACTACTGCACAGCGTCCTGGCAGTCCCAGTGTTGGAGCAATGCGTTACAACACAGATTTAAAATATACAGAAATTTATAACGGTACTACATGGACAAGATTTGCTCATTCAACAACTGTAAAAAATCATGCAGATGTTGTCACATCTTCAGGACAGCACATAACATATCATCATGATGTATACAAAGTACATCAATTTGTGGGCACCGGCTTACACACGTTCACTCCTAGATACACTGGCACTGTTGAAGTACTGTGTATTGCTGGCGGGGGCGGGGGCGGACGTCACAGTGGTGGCGGTGGTGGCGCTGGTGGTGTAGTTTATAACTCCAGCTACGCAGTGACAGCTGGACAGGCTTATACTGTAACAGTTGGCGTGGGCGGCCAAGGTGGTGGCAATGGTGGTCAAAAATACGGCACTGACTCGTATGATCAATTTGGAACTAGAGGTTGCGCCAGTGCATTTGGTCCAAATATGGTGGTCAACGGTGATTTTGGTTCAGCAACAGGATGGACACAAGGTGCCCAATGGAGCGTAACTGGCGGGCAAGCAGTAAAATCTGGCAGTGATACTAGTTATTTGTCTAGAGCACCAACTACACCATTTGTTCAAGGGCAAATTTATTGTGCAACTTGTGACATAGTTTCAGGCGCAGGCACGTCACTTTTGCTAGTAAATCACAATGATACCAGTTATACCATGCCACAAGTCAGCAATGCCTATGCTGATGTGAGTTTTTCAGTGAGTAGTGGAAAAGCCTGGGCGTTCTGGAAGCAAAATGCTAATAATACAAATTCAATTAACTTGTATTGTACAGCGGCAGTGACTCTTGATAACTTGGCTATTTTTGCAGTTTCATCGTCTTTGGCCAGCGTTGGTGGCGGATATGGCGCAGCTGGTGGTGCTGGTGTAGCTGGTTCAATTGGCGGTAGTGGTGGTGGCAATGCGCGGAATCAAGGTGCAGGCGCCGCTGGATACGAGGGGCAAGGATTTGCTGGTGGCTCATCAAACATTGGATCCAATGGTGAACCAAATTATCCAGCAGCAGGCGGTGGCGGTGCAGGTGGCGTTGGTGGATCGCCCACTTCTCTTCGTGGGGGTGACGGTGGTCCAGGACTGGCATTTAGTATCACTGGAAAAAGTAAATGGTATGCGGGCGGTGGTGGCGGTAATATTCAATACGGCGGTCGTCGAGGTGGAACTGGCGGCGCTGGAGGTGGTGGCGTAGGAGCACCATCTAATGCTGATTCAGGAACATCTACCTTGTTAGGCGGCAATGGAGAATTTTGGACAGGATCAGGTGGTGGTGGAAGTCATTATGATGCTACATTTGGTAACGGATATTATAGATGGCTCAATGCCAATGGTGCAGCCGGCTCGATCATTGTTAGATATCTCAGCGTTAATCCAAATCAAGTGGTGCAAACTTTTACCAATACTGCACAAATAGGCAACGGAGAAGGCACATGGTATTGGCCAACCCCAACAGGAGTGTCTAAGGTAGAGGTATTATGTCTTGCAGGTGGCGGTGGTGGCGGAACTGCCAATGCCACATCAGGATATGCTGGTGGTGGTGGAGCAGGTGGATTATTGTATCAGCAATCTTATCAAGTGGCCGCCAGCTACAACTATCTTATTCTAGCAGGGTTAGGTGGTGCCGCAAGTACCAATGGTACCAACAGTACATTTACTCAAGGTGCGGGCACAGCAGTATTAACCGCAGTGGGAGGCGGCGCAGGAGCATCAACTCATCAAAGTGCTGGATCAGCTGGTGGAAGTGGCGGTGGTGGTAGTACATCTATTAGTGCAGGTGGTGCTGGAACAGATGGACAAGGTTTTGCTGGCGGTCTTGGAGCTCAACAAGCTTCTGGTGACACAGGATGCGGTGGAGGTGGTGGAGCCGGTGGCACTGGTGGAGGTGGAGGTGGCAACAATAATGGCTCTAACAGCGGTGGTTCTGGTGTAATGTATGGAATCACCGGTGAACCCATATACTTTGCAGCCGGAGGTGTGGGCAGTGGATTTTACAACGGCGCAAATACCAGTGAATCCACAATGAATGGAGGAGCCACAAACGGTAGCGCGGGTTATCATCCAAACCTTGGCACTGGACCAATAAGCACAACAGTTGACAACAATGCTGTGAACTATACAGGATCAGGCGGCGGCGGCGGCAGAACTAGCGGTAACGCAGGAGGCCTTGGCGGCAATGGCCTCATTGTTTTACGATGGTATCCGGTGCAAACTTAAATAAGAGATAATGGCAAAATACAATGGCAATTCTTAAAAATACAACAATTAGCGGCACAAATAATTTAACGTTGTCACCTACTGCAACGGCAAATCGTCCGTCTATCGTAACATCAATAATTAGATGGACCAATACTGGTAGTCAAAGTTATAGCGTACTTGCTGGCCCAACTCCCACAATAACAAACACAAGCTGGACAGCACCAACCGGTGTAACACAAGTTGAAGTACTAGTAGTTGGTGGAGGTGGTGGCGGTGGTTATAATGGTGGTGGAGGTGGTGGTGCAGGCGGATTACTTTACAGCGCCGCATATAATGTGACTCCGGGAACAAGTTATACAGTCACAGTGGGTACAGGCGGAGCACCATCTTCAGGCAGCGTTAATGTGGCTAGTGCTGGAACTAACAGTGTATTTGATGCACTAACTGCCTCTGGTGGCGGCGGTGGAAATAGTAGAAGCACAACAAGCGGCACAACTGCTGGCGGAAGTGGTGGTGGTGGTGCAGCCGCAGGAACTGGGTTTGCTAATTCAGCTGGAACTGGAGTAGAAGGTCAAGGAACAAATGGCGGTGTGGGAACAGCAAGTGATTTGGGGGCAAACTCTGCTGGTGGAGGTGGAGGTGGTGCTGGTAATGGTGGGCAAGCTGGCACATATGTGCTAGCTGGTGGTGGCGGAAATGGATTGAATTTTAGTATTACAGGAACTCCCACTTGGTATGCTGGTGGCGGTGCTGGTGGCACTTGTGTAAACGGACTTAATCCAGCTCAAGGTGGTCTTGGTGGTGGCGGAGGTGGCGGCATTGCCACTAGTCAAGCTGGCACTACTGGCACAGCCAGCACAGGTGGTGGTGGCGGAGGTGGTAATGGTAGTGGAACTCCAGGTACTGGTGGTAGTGGTGTTGTTATTATTCGTTATGCAGTTACCAGTACAAATTTAACACCATTGGGAATAATGCAATACAATTCCGACCTTAAAGCCATTGAAGTTTATGAAGGTCCAGCAACAGGTTGGATCAGTCAAGATCCATTGCGTAATTTTGGTGGACATAACTTACTAGCATACAGTACAGTGACTTCTGCAAACTGGACTAATCTTGGACACACAATTGCTCCAAATGCCACAACAGGACCAGACGGTACAAATACAGCCACACAATTGACTATTACTGCTAGTGGTGCAAACTATGTATTACAATTTGCATCAGATTATAGATTCAACACAAGATACACTGGCAGTGTGTGGATTAAAAATATTAGTGGTACAGGTATAAAACTAGTAATTTACGAAGATACAACAGGCACACAAACTAGCGTTGATGTGACTAGTCAAGTTAACACAACTGAATGGACTAGAGTAAGTGTCAGTCAAACCAGTAGCGCAAGTACTGGTACCGCAATAAGATTTTATGTATCAGGAAATTCAACAGGAAATAGCACCTCATTTTATGTATGGGGCGCACAATTTGAACAAGCAACAACGCCAAGTCCATATGTAGCAACTAATGGAGCGGCAAGTCCAGTACCAACCAGTTTGGGCGGATACCGTTATCATACATATACCACAACTGGTACTAGTGGATTTACACCAGCAGTTACAGGCAATGTTGAAGTGCTAGTAGTTGGTGGTGGCGGTGCTGGTGGTAGAAACGGCACTGTGGACGGTGCAGGTGGCGGTGGCGCTGGTGGTGTATTATACACTCAAAATTATCCAGTCACAAGTGGACAACAGTATACAGTGACAGTTGGTGCAGGCGGAGTAGGCGTTGCCAGTCCTAACACCACAAGTAACGATGGAAACCCCAGCCAGTTTGGCACATTATGGGCCATGGGCGGTGGACGTGGCGGTGGTGAAACAACACCAAGAACTGGACATCCTGGCGGATCAGGTGGCGGTGCTGGGGGATATGCCAGCAAACCGGGAGGTCCTGGCGTTGCTGGTCAGGGTTTTGGTGGTGGTGCTTGTACAGCTCCTGGTGATGGTGGTGGTGGTGGCGCAGGTGGCGCAGGTGGTAATGGCTATTATGGCTATGGCGGGCATGGTAGATTTTTCCCACAATTTACATCAGTGGGTGGATATCCAGCAGGATGGTTTGGCGGCGGAGGCGGCGCAAGTGGCGATGTGAGAAATACAGTAAGAAGTTCCGCCG
>Ga0209107_10002263_pt1 | contig 10693 bp, 16 predicted proteins | sample LakErihyJuly2011_2_FD_187460 | JGI IMG/M metagenome (GOLD analysis project Ga0209107, IMG submission 187460) | Freshwater microbial communities from dead zone in Lake Erie, Canada - CCB hypolimnion July 2011 (SPAdes) (version 2) | ecosystem: Environmental > Aquatic > Freshwater > Lentic >... | reverse complement strand
CCTTGCCCTTTCCCTTGTCCTTTCTATAGTGATTGCGGTACTCCCTGACCGCTTCCTTACATGCCTGACACCTACAACCGCCCACATTGTACGAATACGCTGTTGCGTGTTGGAATGTCCTGCTTCCAATGGTGTAAGGCTTCCCTACTACGCTTGTGGTAGGGCTTTCTATTTTACTCCTCTTCTCAACCAGGTGCTTTGAGAAGAGCAGGTCTTCTTTTGCTAGGGCTTTTACCCTTACAAACTTCTTTATCTCTGTTACTAGAGCTGAGCTCAGGACAACAGTTCGCTTGTTGCCGTTCTTAGTTGCTGGAACAATGAGAAATCTTGTCCCCTCGGACTTTGTCCCTGCGGGCTGGTATGCGTAGCCAACATCTGAGACTGTGCGCCTGACATAGACCTCTTTGGATTGGAAGTTAAAGTCTTTGACTCTGAGTTCTGTGGCTTCCCCATAACGGCAACCAGAGGCTATGAGGAACTGGGCTAGAAGAACGCTTCCGTCTGTGGGTAAGTTCTTTAAGATAGCCTGAAAGTCTTTAGGCTCTAGGGTGTAGGTGGGGTCAGGCTTGGGCGTGGTTAGTCTTATGCGGTGGGTAGGGTTTGTGGCTATTGCGTCATCATCAACGGCAAGCCTGAATAGAGAACCTAAAGAAGTCTTTAGGTGTGAGATTGTGCTTGGGCTAATCCCTTTGGTTGCGAGATTGTCCAGCAAGTTCTTTATGTCTTTCTTGGTAATTGCGGAGATGCGCCTAGACCCTAAAGAAGGTTGGGCATACTTCTTTAACAGGGTAATGTAATTCTTACGGGTTATGACTCTGATGTCATTCGCCGCCGAAAGTTTAACTAGGTAGTCGTTGAATGTCTTTTGGTTTTCGGGCATTAGATTAAACTCACCTTCTTCGGCAAGTAGTCCAGCGTTAAGTGCTTTAGCCCTAGATGAATAAGTGCCTACGGATTTGACTTTTCCGTCTTGGCGGTAATAGGCGGTAAATCGCCCTTTGCGTTTGATTGCGTAAGCCATAAGGACAACCTACCAGCGAGTAACTTAGAAGGCAAAACAAAAAAGGGGATAGATTGCCAGTTGGCAACCTATCCCCTTTAATGTATCTTACTTAACCTTCTTTAAGGCTTTGTATTGCTTGGTGCTTTTAACTTTACGGCTAGTGTCTTTATCTGCTAAAGACAGTTGGAAACGCCAAGAGTTAATTTCCAAGTGTGTTTTTATTCTATGACAACTAGAACAACGAACAACACACTTCTTTATCTCTTTCTTTAGCAACGCCATAGCGGTATTGCTATTTAGTGCGTTACCTATGTTGAACTTCTTGCTATGAACATGGTCAAACTCTAGTGCTAACACATTTGTTTCACCACAATCTACGCAAGGGTTCTTCTTTAGGTACTCAAACACAAACTGCCTTGTGTCTTTGTTACGCGAGATACTACCTTTCTTTTGTCGCAAAGATACACAAGGCTTACATTTACCTTCCCAACCTTCTTTACCATTTGCTTGTAATTTTGGTTGAAAGGCAGATAACGGCTTTGCTTTACCGCAACCATTACAAGGTCGCTTACCTTGTTCCAGTAACGCTTTACGCTTTGCCATTCTTGCGACAGAGCCTTTACGCATGATTGCTTGGCACTTCTTACACCTTGCTCTCTTTTTGTATTGACCCTGTGTGTGCTTGTTAAACTTTGATAGTGGTAGGTCGTAAAAACAACCTATACAGGTCTTAGTTCTTTGTGCTATTTGTTTTGTCCCTTCGGGCTTGGCTTGTTAAGTGCCACTTACCGCAGATTTCGCATTTGTAAGTAGCACAAGGTTTCTTTCTAGTGTTATTTAGCCAATGATTTTTCCAAATTAAAGACATAGCCTTTTCTGCTTTGTATTTAGTTGGGTAAGCAGTTTTCTCTTGGCACTTCATACCCCAATTACTTTTCTTACGCAGTTGTAACAGAACCACATTACAACTTCTTTATGACCTTGTATGTCTTTGCCATTTGCTCGGACACCTTGTTGATTACAGTTATCGCAGACCCATAGTTCATCTGCTTCTGTAATCTTACGAATGAATAACTCTCCCATTTTTTCTTCCTTCCCTTTTTATTTTTGCTAGTCCTAGTTCTTTATGATTTGCGCAAACAACAAGTAGGCTAGACATTTTATCTTGGTGTGTTTCGCATAAGTTACAGAAGATTAACTCTGTTTCTTTTGACAAACAATAATCGCAAATCATTTGTTTGCCTTATCTATAACTTCTTTTACTTGTGCGTAAGTGTTAGCACACAAGTAGCAGACTTTCTCTGTTGGTACTCCCAACACAAAAGCGTCTATACCTGACCATACAACTTCTTTTGAGTCACATACTTGGCAGTTCATTACTTTCTCCTTTCATCTCTTAGTGCTACTTGAAGGATACGAACCTTCTTTTGTAATTGAATGTTCTCTCTCCAAAACAATCCCATTACTGAGAGAGAGCCAACGAGAGCGATAATCATTCCTATCATTGTTCCTGTGTCTAGTGCCATTTCTTATTCCCTTTCTGTAACTTCGGATACGACCTTCAACACATAAGTTCTATCGTTGAGGTCTTGGTTTATTATTTGTGTCTTTGCTTTCCCTACAATGACTTCCCACAAATTGTTAGCGGTGTGTTCGTCATTATCTATCGTTACCGCAATCGCGGTACTTAGTTCTACTTTGTACGACTTAATTGCCATTCTTCTTTTACCCTTCCCATAGTGTTTCATCATCATAAACAAAACCACTTTCAACTTCAATGGCTCTTTCGCACCAGTTCTTAGTTTTGTATTGTCTTTTGTCTTTTGCTATCCAAGCAGAGCCACTTCGTATGAACCAACTCCACTTCTTGTCTATCTTCTTTATCTGAAACAGGTCGTCTTTTGTTTGATAGATACCACTAGAAACCTGATACATCTTTAACATTTGTTTCTCCTTCCCATAAAGAAACTTCTTCTTCATCATCTTTTGCTAAACAATCTTCGCAAAGGTTCGGTGTTTTATCTCCGTAGCACTCCACTTGGTCGTAGCACTCAGCGCAGTAATGGTGAGAACCCATTAAGTATTCAAGTCGTTCGCAACCTGCGCTACTTGTGTCACCGCCTTCGTCACTAACGATTTCTCCTTTCTTATACTCTTGTTCGCCCCAGTAGTCGCTACCAGTTTCGTAAAAAGTATAGTTAAAAGAAAGTTTCTTAAACTCTTTTGCGAGTGCTTCAATTACAGGTACAACAGGTGACCAAGCACTCTCAAAAGAATAAGTAATTACTTTGTCTTCTACTGACCCATTAAAGCAAACCTCACTTAAGTCCCACTTGCTTCCCCAGTTAGCGATGTTCCATTCGTACCAATTTGCTTCTTGGTCAATAGGTCTTGGAATAACTCTGTGGCAAGAGAACACAGACTCGGAATGAAGTTCTGTTGCTTCTAACTTAGTAATCTCAACTTTCTTTATTAGTTTAGAAAGTTCTTTAGGACTACCTTCTATTGTTAATTCGTTATTACACCAGTTCGGCATTTCCCTCTCCTTCTATCTTTCGGTTAGTTAGTTTTCTGTATGAACGCGAAGTTCCGTTGCTTGTTGTGTATCCGTAACGCACTAAACGAAACGCCAGCGCACTATGAGTAACACCAAGTTCTTTTGCTATGCGATAACCCGATACACCACTCTCCATTAGTTCATAGATAAGTCGTGTATAAAGTTCTGCTTCTTCACGATTAGATTTACCTTTGCCTCTAACCATAAACGCTTTAGGTTGAAGTTCTTTTAGTTGCGCTATCACCTGTGGGTCAGGCTTTACACGCTTTACTCTTTCAACAAAGACTTCTATGACAGGCGGTTGAACAATAGGTAAGTGCCTAATCTTCGCTAACAATTCACCAGTAGGTTCTTTTAGTCCGTAAAGACGAATGGACTCTCTAGTTATCTTTAGCGGTGTTGCCATAGATTGAAGTGTCCAACCTGCTTTGCGTAACTCAAACACATACGCTCTGCGTTCATCTAGTGGCAACCCAATAAGACTGTCTGAAACTTCTTTTGGCAAAGTTAAATCTGATTTAGGTACTCTTGTACCAACCAAGATTTGTTCTTTGTCTTGTTTCATTCCCTTAGTTAGTCGCTTAGTTTTTGTCCCTTCGGAATTAGTTTCTAGGGTCAAGGCATACTCCTTTGTTAGTCATTGTTGTTAGTCGTTCTTGTAGTGTTATTACTTCTTTAGCAAACGCTTCCCTTGCGTAGTTGTGATAGTGGTCAGGGATTTGGTCAATTACTAATTGACTTGGGCTATGAAAGGTGTCTGTTCTGTATCGCAAACCTTTATCTTTTCTAAAGCCACGAACTTCTATGGAATAAAGATTGACCCAATCGTGTGAAGTGCGAGAATAGTTTTGATAAGTTATTTTCTCTAATCTAAACTTCTTTGACACACCTGTTCCCACAAAACTGTTGCCATTCCATTCGGTTTCTTCAATGTCAATAAGCATTTGTTCGTTATCTTTTAGTGTCACATAACAATAGAACGATAGGTGACCGCTTGTATTTACTTTTGTTTCGTTTTGTACCTCTAGTGTTGCCATTTGTATTACTCCTTATCCCATAGGTCTGTATCATCTTCTTTTGCTTCGGTTATTTTTTCGTGTAGTTTTTCCCACTTATTTCTTGCTTCATCTCTTACTTCATCTGCGAACCTGTCCCATACATAGTCTGCGTTATCAACGCTAGACATAACATCTTCAATGAAGTCGTTGCTAATTTCTTTTGGCTTAACTTCAAGTAGATTTCCGTTTTCATCTTCGTACTCTGTATCTGTAATTATCTGTGCTAGTTCTTCTTTATCAACCCAGATTGCCCAGATTTTATCGTCTTGATTAAGTGTAGATAGATAATCTATAACTTCTTTTACTGTTCTCACTTGTTACTCCTTATCCCATAGTTGTTCTTCTGTTGTACCTGTTCGGTACTGTTCCATAAAGTCAGCAATAAATAATTCTAGTGCTTCATCTGTTGATTTCATTTTGTTTTCTAATACACCACGAATACTTGCGCCTAACATTTGGTCGTGTGCTTGAACACTAAAGTTTTCGGCAACATAGTCCCATTCGTTATCGGTAAGTATTCGTGCTTCCGTATCTAACGCCTTGAAACATTCTTTATCCCATAGCGCAACAACTAACTGTGTATCAGGTTCATACTTCTTTAGTAGTTCTTTTAATTCAGATACTTTCATTTTCCATTCCTTTCTTAGTGATACTTCTTGGCACAAATCGGTCCGATACCACCAGCAACAGATTTTAATACTGTTAATGTCTTGCCACAATGAACACAGATACCAACTTGTGCCGAATACTTAATAGCAAGTTCTAGTGTTAATCGGTCTGTTGTATCTAACTTGTAGAGAACACCAAACTCTTTATCGTTGCGCACATACCTCTTAGCAACATCAGAGTAAGTCCAAACACTCCAACGCCTTGTTTCAGAGTTCTGTCGGATTGAATAAACAACTCCGTCAAGTATGTAAGCACCAACTTCTGAAATCTTCATTGGCGGTGTAACTTCTTTAGCAAACTTTAATGCGTTGATAATCTCAGACACATCTTTGCGGTCTAGTTCTTCTAAAGAAGATACTTTGCGATTGTGTAGATAGTGATTGAGAGTTTCAGTACCGCCCTCTTTCTTTTTGATTAGTGAGTTCGCAAAAGAAAGTTGCTTTTCACTAGCAGAGTTAATAACTCCTGCTTTGTTAGGTAGCGCAAGTAACTTAGTGATTAGTTCTCCAGCACCTTGAACATTTAGCGTTGTGACATCTACATCTACAAAAGAATGTGCTTTTGTTTCTAGTAATGTCTTTATGAATTGTTGTTGTCTGTCACTTGCGTATCGCACTTGGTATTCTCCGTATCCGTTCGCACCTCTTGAACCGCCTGTGCGGTGTGTAGATAGTGTTGTCATTCTTCGTTCTCCTTATCTTCTTTTGTCCCCTCGGACTCTTGTTGTTGTTGGGTATAGTATTCCTCTTGTTGTTGGGCATAGTATTCGTTGTATTCTTTCTTTGTTATCTTTTTTATTTGCCTTACTTCATTAGCATTTATCTTTTGTAGTTCTACTAACTCATACTCGTATTCTCCTTGCTTCTTACACCTATTGAAGTTTCTTTTGGCTAAGTCAAACCTGCTATGACACCAGCCATAAGTTTCTATCTGTTGTGGCCGGAAATGCGGTGCTTTACTACACACAACTGCGTGCGTGTATTTATCTTCACAACTACCGCGAACAAACTTTAATCCTGTGCTTGTTACTGCTAGATAATAAGTTCGTGGCTTTCTAATCCAACCTGCGTGGTCTAGTAGTTCTTGTCCCATTTTATTCTCCGTTCTTTATCTTTGATTGAATGTCACTTACTTTGTGAGCAGACTCTCGGTGACCCTGTGCGTTTAAGTATTCTTTCTCCTTACCTAACGCTTCAATGATTACCGCGAGTTCTGTATTAGTTATTTCTAGTTTCATTAGTAGTTCTCCTTTCCAGCGAACGCCATTTCAACTAACAACTCAAACTCTTTGAGCGATAGATTGACACTTGCTTTGTAATCTAATCCGTAACCATTAGTAGTTACTTCAACAGTTGTCTGTTCTCCTAGTAGTTCTTTAGAAGTAGCAACAACAGAATTGCGTGAGCGTTCTACTTCTTCTTCAACCTGTCGGCGTAGTTCTCGCTCTTTGCGTTGCGCTTCTTCACGCAATAGTTTCTCTGCTTCTTCTTTAGACTTCGCAGAGTTCCACTTAGGTTCAAGCAACGACCACTCAGCAACAACATCTGCTAGGCGTGAAGTCCAGTAATAATCTTTTCCATTGTTATCTGTTGCCTTAACTATAATTCCAACAGAACGATTGCCTTGTTCTGCTTTGTTAAAAGAAGGTGAGTCTTTGCGATTGCTAGGTTCGTACGCATACTTATCAAGTGAGATAACAGTTGCTTTAACAACATCATTCTCACGCACTTGGTCTATGTCACGACTTGCCTTTGAGTTGTATGTCCAAGAAGGAACGATTGCGTACTCACCATTTAATTTGATTTCAGATAGTTTCATTTGTGTTACTCCGTTTCGTATTTGTTATTGGGGGCAACCGATTTGATTGCCCCCTTTGTAACTTCTTTAAGCATTAACTAGATTGCGTGCGATTGCCATGCGCACTAACTCTTTGCCAAGTGTGAGAATGTCTTTTGCGCTTTGTATTGAAGTCATTAACTCAAAACTATGGCGATAGTTATTTAGGTCTTCTGCGGTGTGTTCGTAGTGCGAGATAAGTGCCTGACAAGTAAGAACACCTGCGTTCTTCATCTCACTTACGGCTTTCTCGCCGTCTTCGGTACTCCATTGTCCGTCAGTAATCATGAACAAAACCTTGATTGCTTTATCACTCTCAGCGAGAACACGCTTCGCATAAAGTAATCCGCTTTCAGGATTTGTACCGCCGTCAGCACCAGCGTCACGAATTGTTGTACCTGCTTTTTCATCAGCACCATAAAGAAGATTAGTGCGACTATCAAAAGTAACAACAGTTGTTCGTGCTTCTACTCTTTCAAGTGCCTTCTTGATTGCCCACATAGATTTGTAAGCGTTGTCAGCATTACGACCACTCATTGACCCACTTCGGTCTAAAAGAATAACCGCTTCAATACTTACAACATCATCACGACCTTCACTCCATTCATCAAACACAGTATCTAATTCGTCACCGCGTAAGTAACGACCTGCGTTTAATTTTCCTGAACGCTCACCATTTAACCAAGCAGGGTCAAACTCTGCTTGTAAGCGTTCCAGTTCAACACCAAACTTCTTTGCGAGCAAGTTAAGTTCGTCAGGGATACGCACTTCGTCATAGTTCGCTTTGTTAGGTGTCTTAGCGTTACCACCAACAAGTTCTGTATCAACACCGAGTTGCTTTGCTATGTCGTTGATACCTTTACTAACTTCTTTAACAACATCAGAAAGAATGTCATTAAGTAAATCAGTTACTTGCTTGTTGCTACCTGTCGTACCTGCTTCTTTACCAGCACCCTTGCTACCTTCTTTTGGTGTTGTTGGTTCAACATCATCATAATCAAAATCATCAAAGTCAAAATCATCATCAAAAGAATTATCTTTTGGTTGTGATTGTGTTGGTGTTGATTGTGGTTGTGATTGTGTTGGTGTTGGTGTTGATTGTGTTGGTGTTGATTGTGTTGGTGTATCAGATTTTGTCCCCTCGGACACATCTTCTTTTGGTGTTGTATCTATAACTACTTCAACAACATTCTTTTGTGCGTTCTTCTTAGCACGCTCTTGTTCTTCTTTAGTCGCAGGGCGTACAGAAGAAGACTCATAACCTTGTGTTGGTCTGCCTTCGTGTCCATGTGGGCTTTTGATACGCACAGTAATAGTTGTTGTACCTTCACCTTCACCGCTTTGTGGTGATTGTGGAAGGGCAGGTAACTCACTAAGTAGTTCGGCAAACTTCTTAATAAGATTGAAACCAACTTCAACATTCTCATTACCAACAAAAGTTAGTGTGATGTATTGGTCAATAACATCTGCGAGTTCTTGTTGTAGTTCAGGCTTTATGAAGTTGTCACTTGCTAGTTGTCGCAACTCAACAGGTAGATACTTGCGACCATACACAAGTGGGAACGCACGACTAATTGCTTCTTCATCAGCGAGTAAGTAATCGCACATAGTCGCAACAAGCCACGCTTTTGTAGAAGGCAACCAACCAGTTAGAAGTAACTCAATGCGTGAGTCTTCTAAACAATTAAAGGCTTCCCACAATTCATTTTGTTGTTGTTCATCTTTGATACGAGCAACAAGGCGTGAGCCATTTCTTGGCGTAAAACGAAGATGTGCCAGTTCGTGGAACGCGAGCCCATTGTAAGAAGCGATTGCGTTCGGTGTGAAGTCATCTTTGATGTGAGCAACATTCAACCAAACTTCTTTTGTTGATGAATAGGCAGGTGCGCCAATGTCTTTTCTATCAACAACATTCACACTAATCTTGTGAGTTGTTAATACTGAAAGTGTTTTGCTAAAGACATTTGCTAACGCACCAACACGCTTGCGCTTTAGTGCTTGTTTCTTTTCTGCTTCTTCTTGTTGTTCTATAAAGAAGGTACTCATTACTCACTCACCTTTCCGATAAGTTCTAGTTCCAAGTTGTGTCGTTGAGAGTCCAAAAGAAGTTTCACACTAGAGCGTTCATCTTCTCTGAAATTATTAACAAAGTTATCAACCGCAAAGTCATAACTTAGGTTCTGTGCTAAATCAACAAACTGCTTTAGCAAACGAGTTGATACAGGGGTTTCATAAACACCTGCGATTGTGTCGGCACGCATTGACTTCGCAAGTTCCAACAAAGTGTTAGAAGGAATAAACTTCTTTTCAATGTCGGTGTCGTACTCAAAGTTTAACTTAATCCAAAAGCGGTCAGCGAACGCTTCGTTAAACTTAGAAGTACCTTTGTAGCCATCGTTGTAACACATAGCGATAAGTAAGTTTTCATTCGCCGTAATAACTTCGCCGTCATGCTCTAACAAAGTTAAAACTCTGCGGTCGTCAAGAACTCCATGAAGAACGCTTGCGATTTTTTGTGGAAGAAAGTTCGCTTCGTCAATTACTAACACGCCACCATTACGAAAGAAGTGTGTAAATAATCCGTCACGCCATACCAACTTACCTTCTTGATTTGGAACATAGCGACCAAAGAATTGTGAAGGCTCTACACCTGCGTTACAACTCATTGAACCAAACTCCAAACCATTCTTTGCGGAGAATGTCATTAAAGAAGTTGTCTTACCTGTACCTGCGTGACCTTGAATAGATACATTCTTCTTTGACTTCAATGCGTATGTATAGAGTTGGTCTTCTGTTAAGTTGCCAGCAAACTTGCGTGGCACATAAGTTCTTACCGCTTCACTTGTTAAAGAAGGTATGAACGCGAGTGTGCGTTGTTCGTTGTCGTTGCGTTCTACTTTGTTTATCACTATCGCTTCGTTAGCGATTGGATTTATTGTGTTGCGTACTGTCACAGGCTTTGTCCCCTCGGTCTTAGTTGTGGCGTGCTTATCGCTTCTGCCGTCAGAGCGATACTTACTTAATAGTGTTGGGTCTTGCGCAATTAAGTCATTGACTTCGCCAATAACTTCATCAACATTTGTTGTTTCATCAACATTGAGATTGCGTAGTCGGTATTGCTTAGTGAGTTTTTGTATTAACACATTTGGAATAACGCCATTGGTAATTGCTTCAACATCAACACTTGTTAATGGTGTTGATAACACTTCACCAATAAGACTTAGTGGAATGTCTTGATTAAGTAACTCTGTGTAATTTTTTTCTGACCAAGAGTTACTCTCACCACGACCACCATTTGTTGTGCGTGTCCAAGCAAAAACATCTGTATTGTGACTAGCGATAATTACTTGGTAGGTTTCTATTGCGCTTACTTTTCCTGAAATTAGAATTGCGTATGTCATTTGGTTTTCCGTTTCTATTAGTTGTTAGTTGTTTATGTCGGTGTCTAGTTGGAACATTTCGTATAGCGATTTAACTTCATCAAACTTCTCACTAGCAGAACCGCACACATTGTCGGCTAGTAAAAGAAGTTTCTTTCTATCTACGATTTCACTTAGTAGTTGTAACCCT
>Ga0209107_10002262_pt1 | contig 10694 bp, 6 predicted proteins | sample LakErihyJuly2011_2_FD_187460 | JGI IMG/M metagenome (GOLD analysis project Ga0209107, IMG submission 187460) | Freshwater microbial communities from dead zone in Lake Erie, Canada - CCB hypolimnion July 2011 (SPAdes) (version 2) | ecosystem: Environmental > Aquatic > Freshwater > Lentic >... | reverse complement strand
GCGCTTTGCCGCGCTTGCCAGCGCCAGCGCGCGCCCAGCGCGCCCACGCCGCCCGCCTGGAGGGCCTGTCGCCAGGAAGCCATCACTGAGGCCATGCCGCCTCCATCGTGAACTGGTAGGGGCGCCCGGCGTCGTCTTCTCGGCGTTCGTGCTGCTTGAGGTGGGCGTCCACGAAGGGTGCGCGTGCGGCCACGAAGGCCACGTAGCGCGCCATGTCCACGCCTTCTTCGGCCTGGGCACGCACCACGCCCAGCCCGCGCCCGCCCGTGCCACCGGCGCGGATGTCCACGCTGAGCACGGCCACGCGGATGTCTTGCGGCGCGCGCAAGGCCTCCAGCAAGGGGTCGATGGGCACGTTGAGGCGGCGCACCGCCTCGTTGACCTGCTGGACCTGGCCGAGCTCCTCGCGCGTGAACGCGGGAGCCGCGACCTCGTGCAGCCACGGCGTCTGCACCGGCTGCGGCGCGGACGCCTGCGCGAGGCGGCGGTCTTGCCACACCGACCAATTGTCCAGACCGAGCACCAGGGCCATCAACCACAGCGCGGCACAGGCCAGCCACCAGCCGCGGGCGGGCGAAGGCCGGCGCTGCACGGCGTCCAGGGCATGGGCCGATGGGCTGGGGCGGGACTGCAACCAGGTCAGCAACAGCGAAGGCGATGGCGACACGTCCGCCAGCACCGCGGCAGGCAAGGGCCACAGGGTGAAGGCATCGTCAGCATCTTTCTGCAAGGGCTGCGACCGGGCCTCGCTGCGCAGGTCCAGCACGGTGAGCCGGGCGGGCACTTCGGGCTGAACTTCGGGCTCCGCTTGAGGCTGCGATCGAGGCAGCGCGCCGGCCTGTGCCTGCGCGGCAGCAGGGCCCGCGCCGAGGCTCGGCAAGGTGGCCCATTGGCGCAGCTGGCGACGGCGCCACTGGCCGCGCAAGGCCGCCACCGGCTGGGCGTGGCGCAGGGCGTGGCTGTGCCTGGGCTGGCGGGCGCCGTCGGTCAGCACGGCCAGGCCATCGGCGAGCACGCCCAGCACCGCCGCACCGCCCGGCGCCTGGCGCCAGGGCTGTGCAGCGTCCCAGGCCTGCACCGACAGCGGTAGCACCGACGCCAGCTCCCCGCCCAGGTCATGGGCCAGGGCCTCGCAGGCGGCCAGCAGGTCGTGGGGGTAGGCGACCAGCAGGCGCGGCTGCCCTGCCCCGCCCTCGCCCACCCGCAGCACATCGCGCGCATGCAGCTCGTGGCCCGCCTGCACCAGCTGGGCCTGGGCCAGCGAGGGCAGCAGGTCGTCGCGCATCAGCAGGGGCGTCCAGGCCAGCGTGGCCACGTGCAGGTGCACATCGGCCACCGTGACCCACAGGCGCAAACGGCCCGATGCGGGGTGGGCGGCCAGGTGGGTCCAGCGCGTGGCCAGGGCACGCACGGCCTGGCCCAAGGCCGCACGGTGCCCGTCTGGCGAGGGCGCCGCATCCGGCCCGGTCAGCCCTGCGCTGCCGCAGGCATCGGACACGCAACGGCCCTGGCGCCAGGCGCCCCACTGCAGGCCGTCGGGGCCCAGCCAGAGGTGGCAGTCGGTGGTGTGGCTGGCACGCATTGGCTTCACCCCACCACGCGCAGCAGTTCATCGGCCGTGGTCTCGCCACGGGCCACCATCGCCATCACCAAGGTGCGGATGGTCTTCATGCCCATGGCCGCGGCGTGCTGCTTGAGCTGCGACACCGGTGCCTTGGTGGCGATCATTTCCTTGAGGGGGTCGTCCAGCAGCAGCACCTCGGCCACGGCCTTGCGGCCCTTGTAACCCACACCACGGCAATGCGCGCAGCCCCGCCCGGCGCGCCAGGTCCAGCCCGCCACATCGGCCAGGGTCAGCCCGACCTGCTGCAGCACGGCCGCGTCCGGGGCCACGTCCACCGCGCAGTGGCTGCAGTTCACCCGCACCAGGCGCTGCGAGACGATGCCATTGAGCGCCGCCGACAGGCTGTACGGGTCCACGCCCATGTGCATGAAACGGCCCAGCACGTCGAACACGCTGTTGGCGTGCACGGTGGTGAAGACGAGGTGGCCGGTGAGGGCTGCCTGCACGGCGATCTGCGCGGTGTCGTCGTCGCGGATCTCGCCGACCATGATCTTGTCCGGATCGTGGCGCAGGATGGAGCGCAGCCCGCGAGCGAACGTCAGGCCCTTCTTCTCGTTGACGGGGATCTGCAGCACGCGCGGCAGGCGGTACTCGACCGGGTCTTCGATGGTGACGATCTTGTCGCGTCCATCGTGGATTTCGGTGATGGCCGCGTACAGCGTGGTCGTCTTGCCCGAACCCGTCGGGCCGGTCACCAGCAGCATGCCGTGCGGGCGCGCGGCCAGGTGGCGGATGGCGGCCATGCCCTGCGCATCGAGGCCAAGGTGGTCGAGGTTGAGCTGGCGCGCCTGCTCGGTCAGCGACTGGCGGTCCAGCAGGCGCAGCACCGCGTCTTCGCCAAAAATGTTGGGCATGATCGAGACGCGGAAGTCGATCTCGCGCTCGTTGACGCGCACCTTGAAGCGGCCGTCCTGCGGCACACGGCGCTCGGCGATGTCGAGGTCGGCCATGACCTTGATGCGCGAGATGACCTGCTCGGCCAGCTCCTGGCCCTGCACCTGCGTGATGGGCACGAGCACCCCGTCGATGCGGCACATCACGTGCAGGCTGCCGCTGTCGCACTCCAGGTGGACGTCGCTGGCCTGCAACTTGAGGGCGTCGTAGAGCGTGGAGTTCACCAGCTTGACGACCTGGCTGGTGTCTTCCTGGATGGACGACAGCGTGATGTTGGCGGCGATCTCCTCGTCGTCGCTGTCGGCCAGGCCGGTCTCCATGCCGTCCATGGCGCGCAGGGCCTGCTCCTGGCGGGCCAGGTAGGCGGCGAAGTCGTCGGCATGCACCAGGCCCAGTTGCGGCTGCAGGCCCAGGCGCTCGCAGCGGTGCCGCGCCCAGGTTTCGGCCGCCTCGTTGAACGGGTCCTGGCAGGCCAGCCACAGGCGGCCATCGGCCTGCGCCTTCAGCACGCACACGCCCTTCTGGCTGGCCTCGGCAAAGCCCCAGGCTCGGTAGTCGGGGTCGCAATCGAGCAAGGTCGGCATGTCCAGCACGGCCTCGCCGAGGTGAGCGGCCAGGCTGTGCATGAAGGCCTCGGGCGAGAGGCCGCAAGCGCGCTCCAGCAGGCGCATGAAGGGCAGCGACTCGCGGCCCATGGCGGCCTGGGCTTCCCGCAACCAAGCGGTCTGGAACGCGGGCGCCACGATGTCGTTGAGCTTCATTGCAGCGACCCCGCCAGATCGAAAATCGGCATGTACATCAGCACCACCACCGTACCCACGATCAGGCCGATCACGGTCATCAGCACGGGCTCCAGCAGGCGCGAGGCCCAGTCCACCCAGCGGCTGAAGTCTTCGTCGTGGAAGCGCGCCGTGCGCTCCAGCATCTCGGCCATCTGGCCAGACCGCTCGCCCACGCGGATGAGCGAGTCCGCCACCGCGCCCGACAGGCCATGGTCGCGCAGGGCCTGCGACAGCGGCTGCCCCTGGTCGATGGCCTGGCGCACCGCACGCAAGGCCTGCTGCTGCGCCGGGCTGAGCAAACCGGTGACCATGCCCAGGGCCTTGGGCAAGGCGATGCCCGAAGCCAGCAGGAGGCTGACGGCACGGAAGAAACGGGCCAGGCGGAAGTCGTCGGCGCGGCGCGCCAGCATGGGCACCTTGAGCACCTGGTTGAGCAACCAGCCCCGCCCGGCAGGCTGGGACAAGGCCCAGCCCGTGCCCACCAGCGCCGCCAGCATGCCCGCCACCGCCAGTTGCCAGTGTGCGTGGATGAGCTTGCCGAAGGCCAGCAGGGTGAGCGACAACCAAGGCAGATCGCGCCCGGAAGATTCATACACGGCGCTGAAGCGCGGCACCACATAGCCCAGCAGGAACAGGGTGACGAAGCCGCCCACCACCAGCAGCATCACCGGGTAGATGGCCGCCGACACCAGCTTCTTGCGGATGCCATCGAACTGCAGCTGGTAGGCGATGTAGCGCGCCAGCGCGTGCGGCAGGTCGCCCGTGCGCTCGGAGGCGCGCACGGTGGCCACATAGACGTCGGGGAACTCCTGCGGGTGGTCTTCCAACACGTCGGACAAGTTGCGCCCTTCGCGCAAGGCCTGCAGCACCATGGCCAGGCGCTCGCGCACGCCCCCTGACGCTTCCTTGGCGTGCAGCGTGGCGATGGCTTCGGTCAGGTTCAGGCCGGCCTCCAGCAAGGCGAGCAGCTCCTGGCTGAACAGCAACAGGGGGAAGGTGCCGCCCTGTCCGGCACGCGCGCGCCGCTCGGTCGCCAGCGCGCTTTGCAAGGCCAACACCTGCCAGCCCCGGCCTGCGGCTTGCAGGATGGCATCGGCCTCGTTGGCCGCGGGCAGCTCGACCCACTCGGGCGCCTTGCCGGCCTGCACGACCTGCAGACGGAAACGCTGGGCGCCTGGCGTGACAAGGGCCGCGGAAGGAACAGGCACCCGGGCGGCTGGGCGGATCTCAGCGGTAGGAGACATCGGCTGCGTCTCCCTCCCCACCGGCCTGGCCGTCCTTGCCCAGAGACATCAGGTCATAGTCCTGCCCGGCCGTGGCCGACGGGTGGCGGTAGATGTACGGGCGCCCCCAGGGGTCCTGCGGCAAGGACTTCTGCAGGTAGGGGCCGGCCCATTTGGCCTCGTTGGCCGGCGCCGCCATCAGCGCCGCCAGGCCTTGCTCGGCCGTGGGGTAGTGGCCCACGTCCAGGCGGTAGGTGTCCAGGGCGCGAGACAGGCCCTCGATCTGGGCGCGGGCCGTGCTGCGCTCGGTCTTGCCGATCTGCGAGAAATAGCGCGGCCCCACATAGCCCGCCAGCAGGCCGATGATGACCATCACCACCAGCAGCTCCAGCAAGGTGAAGCCGGCCTGCGCTGTGCGAGCTTTCATGCGCGGCCGGCACCCCGGCGACGCCACATGCCCAGGCCAGCCAGGCCGGCCAGGGCCAGGGCCGCAGCGCCAGGCTCGGGCACCACCGTGGCTTGCTGGCTGGCCAACTGGGTGGCCGAAGCGATGGCGATCGCATGGAAGGAGGCGGTGAGCACGCTGCCGTCGTCGTTGACCAGCTCATGGGCGAAGCCACGCTGGACCTGGCGGTCGATGGCGCCGGTCACCCACAGCGGGTCGGTGCTGACGGTGTAGCGCAGGTCGTCGCTGGCCTCGGAGTCGAACCAGGACTGCGCGCTGGCCGTGCCGCCCGAGACCACGTCCACGCCGATGTCGGCATAGCCCATCAGGGCGGCGAAGGGGTTGGCAAAACCCGGTGCCGCGCCCTCGGGCAGCAGGGCCTGGGCGCTGTCCACGGCCTGCAGCTGCAAGGCGAAGTTGCCGCTGATGCGCAGCGCGGTCATGGGCGAGAGCTCGAAGGTGCTGAGGATGCTGGCCAGGCCCTGGCCCGAACCGCCCTCGGCGCCGACGGTGTGGCCGGCCGACAAGCCCGCCAGCAAGCCGGTCAGCGACAGCTGCGCACGCGCCAGGCCGGCACCCGCGGACAACCCGGGTTGCAGCAGGCCCTCGTCATGGGCCACGCCATCGGGGTCGGTGTGCGTGAATTCGTAGGACCACTGGCCCGCGGCCTGGTTGCTCCAGGTGAAGCGTGCGCTGCGCTGCGACAGTGCGGTGGCATCGGCCGAGATGCTCAGCCAGGTGATGGAGGGGTCGATGCCGTCGTTGGGGTCCAGGTCCACCAGCTCGAAGGTCACGGCCGAGACGGCGGCGCTCACCTCGGCGGCTTGCACCGATGCGAGTGAAGACGCCGCCAGCGACGTCAGCGCCAGCAGCGCTTTCCCAACTCCCGTGAACCGCATGTCTCGCTCCCATCCCACAGACCACCGGGCCTGCAAAGACCCGTCGCCCGATACGTCCGGGCAATGCGGGAGTCTGACGAACTCATGTGATGCCCGCGTGACGGTGGGCGCCAGGGCAGCGCCTGGCCGCCGTCACCCCGCGAACAAGGGGGTGGATCAGGCCGGGGCGTTGAACTCCCAGTACGCCTCGCGCTTTTCGGGGATGGGGTCGGGCAGCTCGAAGGCCTCGAAGTCGGCGGGCGACAGCTGGTCCTTGTAGGCATCGTGGTGCACCTGGGCCTGTGCCCCCGGCGCGATGCCGCTGACGTCCAGCCAGACGGCGCCCACCAGCCCACGGCCATCGCGCCCGCGCACGCCCACGCTCAGGTAGGGCAGGCACCGGCCTGAGTGGTTGGCCACGTCGAACACCGCGTCACCGCTGTCGTCGAAGCCGGTGTGGCGCCAGCTGAACTGGCGGCGCGCCGCCACCACGTCCTCCTCCTGCGGGGTGAACGGCGGCGGCCCCTGGAGGATGGCCTGCCAGCGCGTGCGCGAGAACTTGCCCTGGCACCAGGCGTGCGCCTGGGCGAACCAACTCGCGAAGTCAGGCGCCAGCTCGCGCCCGCCCTGCTTGCGCAACTCGTACACCCGCGACTGCCCGGTCGCCAGCAGCTCGGCCTCGGCAAACCAGGCGGATTGCTGGCCGCGGAAGCCGAACCCCACGTAAGCCTGGCCGTCGGCGGCCACCTCGCGGCGGTGCGCCTCCAGCGGGTAGACCGCGAGCATGGGCGCGTCGCGGTGGTCGGCGAACAGGCTGGCGCGCCCGAAGCGGCGCAGGAAGTCGGCGTAATCTCCTGTCAACACCACGCCGCTCAACGCCACGCCATCCGTCGGCCCTGCCGGCGCCAGGTAGCGCAGGGCCTGCGGGGCCACGGGTTCGAGGATGTGGAAGCGGCGCGACCGGATGGCCGCGCACACGTCGGCAAACCAGGCCAGGCGGTCTTCACTTGTAGCCATGCGTCTTGTGGTGGTCGATGTGCTGCGACGGCGTCATCGGCGTGATGTTGCTGGGGTGGTCGGAGCCACCCTTGCTCTTGTGGACGATGTGGTGGCCGTCCTGGTTGCCGCCCGGCCGGATCTTCTCGGTGGGCGGGTTCTTGGGCCACTGCTTGCCATAGAACTTTTCCCAGGCCCGCCGCATGGCCGGGGTGCAGCGGCCATTGTGGACCAGCTCGCCCTCGTCGCCCACGAAGAAGGTGTGCGCCCGGGCCACCTCCAGGTTGAAGACGGGCACGGTCTCGCGTTCGGTCTGCACGCTTTCCACCACGGCCAGCACGGCCTGTCCGTTGGCAGACCTGGTGTGCAGGCGCGCGCCCACTTGCAGCGTGCCGGCATCGCGCCAGCCTTCGCTGGTCATGAAGGCGTGGCCCTCTGTGGCGGTGAGCCTGGCGCCGCCGGACAGCCCCAGGTGCACCATGCCCTGCAGGCGGTGGCTGTGCAGCACGTCCACCAGCTTCTCGTAGGACAGGCGCTCGTCGCGGCCCGGCTGGCGGCCCTTGTCCTTCCATTCGGCCAGGGCCAGCACCTCGTCGCCCACCTGCAGCTGGTCGATGCGGCGCAGCTCGGCGCGGCCCAGTTGGGCGTCCAGCGCCGCAGCCCCGCGCGGGCGCACATGGACGAGGGTCTCGCCGGGGAAGCTGCTGATGGCGCAGGGCAGGCGGTCCCAGGCGCGCTTGGCCCACTGCCAGGCCTTGCCGGCGGCCCAACCCATGCCCATGCCGGCGGCGCAGCCGATGGCGCAGTCCTTGGCGGTGTTGCCCCAGTTGTTGCACTCGCCGGTGATGGCGTTCTCGGCCGCGGTGGTCAACGCGCAGGAGGCCATGCAGACGGCGAAAGCCGCGCATTGCGGGCACTCGCCCGACGGGTCCGCGCGGTTGACGGGGTCGGCGTCGGCGTACTGGTAGAGGTTGAAGCCGCCGGTCAGGCCTTTCGGGTCCTGGGTGATGTAGCGACCCACCTGCGGGTCGTAGTAGCGGCGGTAGTTGTAGTGCAGGCCGGTTTCGGCGTCTGCCATCTGGCCCGGCAGGCGCAGGCTGGACGCGATGGTGGGCCGCTCGGGCGTGGCCGGCGGCGTGGTGATGCTGGCCTGGCCGAAGACGTTGTAGCTCGCCGCCCAGACGACGTTGCCCGCCTTGTCGGTGGCTTGCAGCGGCGTCTGCATCGGGTCGTGGTGGTAGTAGGCCACCAGGGGCTGACCGTTGGAGGCCAGGGTCTTGACGAAGAGCGTGCCGGTCATCACCTCGGCGCCCAGGCGCGGGCCGTACTGGGTGACGATGGCTGGCGTGCCCATGGCCTGCACGCTGCCATCGGCCTGCAACGCGATCGGCTGGGTGGCTTCGGCGATCAGGCCCTCGTCGGCGTACAGGTAGAGGGTGCGCACGGCGTGGGCCAGGGCCTGGCCTGTGGCGTCGCGGAACTGCTCTTTCCAGATGCGGCGGTCCAGCGGGTCGTAGCCATAACGCGCGATGGGGCGGCCGCTGCCATCCTGCACCTCGCTCAGGCGGTTGAGGGTGTCGTGCACGTAGCGGGTGGTGCGCCCGCCGGGCTCGGTTTGGGTGCTGAGGTTGCCGGCCTCGTCGTGGGTGTAGGCCGTGGCCGACGCGCCCGTGCCGCGTTGCAGCAGGCGGTTGTTGTCGTCGTAACGCCAGGCGCCGCTGACCTTGCTGTGGCCGACGCGGTTGCCCAGGGCATCGAGCGTGAAGGTTTCGGTCTCGGTGCCGAAAAGGCCGCCGGTGTCGGTGTCCACCTGGGTGAGGCGCTGCTCGCTGTCGTAGCCGAAGCGGCGGGTGCTGGTGCTGCTGGCGCTGCCGATGACGTCGGTGCGCTGGCTGGCTTGCAGCTCTTGCACCTTGCCCCAGGTGTGGCTCAGGCTCAGCACCGTTTGCTGGTTCGGCGCCTTGACCTTCATCGCTTCGAGGTGGAGCAGGCCGTCGAGGGTGCGCTCTTGGACCGTGCCGCCGGGCAGGGTGACCTGGGTGGGCGCCAGCCATTTGAACTGGTTGACGCTGATGCTGCCCTCGCCAGGGATGCTCACGGCCTGCAGCTCGCCGTGGTCGCTGTAGGCATAGCCCAGCACGGTGCCATCGGGCCACACGAGCTGGGTTTTCTTGCCTGCCAGGCTGTAGGCATAGCCGTAGCCCAGGGTGTGCGTGCCGCCGCCTGGCAGCGGGTAGGTGGTGCTTTCCTGCGTCTTGCGGCCGGCGTCGTCGAAGGTGGCACTGCCGCTGGCGGTCTGGCCGCGCAGGTGGTCGGTGTCGCTCCAGGCGGTGAGGTTGTCGCCATCGTCCAGGGTGTAGCGCACGGTGCGCGCCAGCACGTCGCCGGGCAGGAAGTGCCGGGCTTCCTGCAGGCGGTAGGCGGCGTCGTAGCGGTAGGTGATGCGCCGGCCTGCCGGGTCTTGCAGCGAGCTCAGGTTGCCAGCGGCATCGTAACCATAGCGCGTGGCTTGGCCCATGGGCAGGGTGTCCTGCACGAGGCGGTCGTTGCGGTCGTAGGCAAATCGGTTGACATGGCCCTGGGCGTCGGTGATCTGCACGAGGTTGTCGCGAGCGTCGTAGACGGCGCGGGTCTTGGCGCCAAGGCTGTCGGTGGTTTGGGTCAGGCGGCCCAGGGCGTCGTAGGTGTAGCTGCGGGTCTTGCCATTGGCGTCGGTGTCAGACACCACCTGCCCGCGCGCATCGTGCTGCTGGCTGCTGACCAGGCCCTCCTCGCCCAGGGTGTTGCGGTGGAGCAAGGTTTCGCTGGTGAGACGCTCGCGCGCGTCGAAGCGTTGGCGCTGCGTCAAGGTCGGGTAGCGGACCTCGGTGGGCTCGGACAGGGAGCCCAGCATGCCGGCGCCAGCCGTGCCACCCGTTCCGCCCGTTCCATCAGGCACGTTGTAGCCGTAGGTCGTGGCGTGGCCCAGACCGTCCACCTGCTTGACCAGGCGCAGGAAGTTGTCGTACTCGGCCTGGGTGAGGCGGCCGTCCTCGTCGGTTTCGCTCACCGGCAGGCCTTGCCCGTTGAACTGCACCTTGTAGATGCCGCCCACCGGGTTGACCAGGCTCACACGGCGGTTGAGGCCGTCGTAAGTGGCGCGCGTCACCTTCAGGCGCGCGTCGGTGGCGGCCACGGCGTTGCCGACCTTGTCCAGCTCGAAGCTGCGCACGCGGCCCAGCGGGTCGGTGACCTTGCGCAGGCTGCCCAGGGCATCGACCTCGAAGCGCATCTGCGCACCCAGCGGGTCGGTGTAGGCCACCAGGTTGCCCGCGCGGTCATGGGTGTAGCGGCGCACCTGGCCCTCGGGGTCGGTGGTCTGGCTCATCTGGCCCTGGTCGTCGTAGGCGATGGTCCAGGCCGCATCGGGCGTGACGCTGCCATCGGCCTCGGTGCGGCCCTTGCGCACGATCTGGGTGGGCAGTCCCTGGGCGTTGCGGGTGTACACGGTGACGCGTGCTTCGGGCAGGCCCCAGGCATCGGTTTGCTGGAGCAGGTTGCCCACGGCATCGTGCACGTAGCGGGTGATCACACCGAGCTCGTCCACCTCTTCGGTTTGCTGCAGGTGGATGGCGGAATGGCTTTTGCGCAATTGGGCGCCGTCCGGGAAGACGATGGCGACAACCTGGTCGAACTCGTTGCGCGTGATGCGCGTGCTCAGGCCTCGCGCGTTGGTGGCGATCTCGCTGCGCGCGCCGGTGTCATAGCGCACCTCCGCATCGGTTCGGCCGTTGACGATCTGGCGCACCAGCTTGCCCGCACGGTTGTGCGTCAGGTCCTCCACTCGCCGCCCAGCCTCCGTCTGCGGGCCCG